>ERZ791834.351-NODE-351-length-36023-cov-5.19895_pt1 | contig 36023 bp, 33 predicted proteins | sample MGYA00510293_ERZ791834 | MGnify/ENA primary metagenome ERZ791834 (study PRJEB30046, sample SAMN00715253) | human gut metagenome | study: EMG produced TPA metagenomics assembly of the A metagenome-wide association study of gut microbiota in type 2...
GACACCAATGGAGTTTCGATATAGAGCATGATTTCCGAACAAAGTGTTACCAAAAAGCTTGACCAGTACACTTCATGGACAGTCGGAATCAAATCCAATCCCTGATCTACATACGAGCGATGGTCGATGCGGCAGTCCAGACCTTTTTCTTCAAATCTGGCATTGACCATATCCGCCCAGGCTTCACGCCACATATCAAGCATTTCCGGTCTGCCCCAATTTGTGGTCGGGACAGCATCGAACTCCCACTGTCCATTTTCTTTTTTTTGATACGGTTGCCATCCTCATCCAACTTATAAACTCGGTGTTGTTTAGCTCCCCATGTTCCGTCATCGTTCAGAGGACGGAACATGGGACCAAAACATGAAAGTGCGGATTCGGAATACCGCCTTCTTCTCGGTCTGGCTGATGCACTGCCAAATCGCAAATCATGCCATCAGAGACAAAGTATTTCTGGACAAATTCTCTCGCCAGTTCGATGTTCTCCTCTAAGGAAATTTCATTCTGCAGAGCCATGTCGAAGCTGTAAGCAAGCTGCGCCTTGTAATGCTTTTCTATCTGCTCCACCTCATTCCATAGAGTTGACCTGTCCGAAAATCTTTTTGGTGCGTGTTCCGGCAGAATAATTTCTGACAAAATCACACCGCCTTTCTTGGTGTAATCGTGTGTTTCACCATCCCAGGAATTATGAAGTTTTTCACCGGCACGATAGGCAGCACTGGCAACAGCCGTTCGCCCCTCACTTCGTTTAATCTGTTCTACATGAAAATGATACAAAGCCATTAGCTCTCACCTCCCGTCTCATGTCTCTCCATTGCTTGCGCCACCAGTTCCTGAACTTCAGGCAAAGCAAAGACCTGTTCCATCAGAGAGTAGAACTCTACTCTTGTCAGTGAATCTGCCTCTTTGGAAATGCTCTGAATTGCTCCGCCCATGTTGCAAAGGTGGTGGGTGCGTTGGCGGTCAGCTTTCTTCTCCAGATGCTTTTGTCGATTCTGTAAAAGCTGAATCTTGTGTTCGTACTGCTGGACTTTTCGTTCAGCTTCTTCTTTTTGTTTTAAAATGGATTCTCTTTTACTTTCCATTTTCGTTATCCTCCTGTGTGTATTCATCCTTGCAATAGCAAGGTATGTAAAAAAGATAGGCGTCAGCCGCAAGAATTTCTCTTGACCGGAATGCAATTCCGCAATATGTGAATGTGTTCAGACACAGGAGCATTTACCTTCGGAGAACGCACATACCGTAATGAAATAATCGGTATAGAAGTGCGCCCTTAGTTCCTAAGGGAAATTAGCTTGTTTGGGCTTTTGAGAAAATTGTAAATTCTATCTGACTTAGTTTCCATGGACTCATAGTGATAGTTAACTGGTTCAAAACTCTCACTTTTCTGTGACCTCCGTTCCTTATACTTAAAATTTTAATTAGAGAAATAAAAAAATCCATGGACTCGTAGGCTGGGTCAATGCGCCCTCTGTGTCCATAGACATAAAAAATACCGCAGCGTTTTTATATTCACACTACGGTAATTTCGATATTATAAATCTTTTTTTCATTTAAAGGAGTTCTTCCTTCTGCTCTAATAGTTTTTCAATCGCCTCGTCAATCTTTTCTATTGCTTCGTCAATTTCCCTTTTGGTTTTCTCTTTTTCTAAATCTTCAGGATGCACACCAAACACCAAATAATTTATTGATGTGTTAAAAAATATCGACAGTTCAATCAAAAAATCAATCGATGGACGACGTAATCCACATTCGATTTTAGCAATTGTATTTTGGCTGACATTCAGTTTCTCAGCCAGTTCTTCCTGCGATAAATTCATCTTCTGACGGAACTGCTGGATACGCTTCCCGCATTCTTTTAAACCGTGTCTCATGTATGTTTTCCTTCACAATTCAATTACTTAATTATATATTTCGTACCTCTGCCTTTTCCTTCAATTGCAATCACACCTTTTTCTCCCATATCTTTCAGCAACTTTGTTGTCTTTGATTTTCCAAAAGGTATATATGGTGCAATTTCACTTATTGGTTTCAACATAGTCTTGCTTAAGAGTTTATAAATTACTTTTTCATCTTCCGTTAAATTAGCAGTCTTTTCAAATAAAGGAAGCACAATTTTTATAGCATTCTCTGAGACTTCAAAGTCCGGCTTCATCAGACCTTCTGCATACAGTTGTTTTATTCTTGTAATTCCTGTTCCAAATATCTCGACAAATCCTAATCTATAAAACACATTGGCAAGATTTCTATTTCTTAAAACAGAAAGTTTACCTAACAAATATTCTTCTGCTGTTATTCCGGACGGCAATCCACCCGGAGATACAACTTCTATCCTGTCATCAAACATGGAAACTCTGATGTGCGAATCCACATCCCATACCCTATGAATCAGAGCATTTGCAATTGCTTCTCTGAAGGCTGCTTCCGGTATCTTCTCCATCTTCTTTCTGTCAGCGCCCTGTATCACTTCATACTGATAATAGTCCCTGTATACAGCAAGTGCCTTTTCATACGCATCTAAAATGGATATGTTTTCAACAGTTATTCTCTTTTGAATAATACTGATGTTTTCTCCGAACTTAACAATATCAATTCCCGGAAAATGATTTTTATCCGCCAAAAGCCCTGCTGCATTATTAAAACCATTTACATTGTCATACAAGTTCAATGTTCTCAATGTATCCTGATTAAAAGTTTCAATCTGAATACTTTCTTTCAATTTACGCTGTAAAACTTCGAAAGACAGATTCTGATCTTTACAAGGTAATTCTTCAAATCTAATATTTTTCCCGTCTAATACAAGTCTTGAAAACTCCAGAGTATCTACCTCTATCGTCGCTGTATCATTTCGTTTGTATGCTTTTGATTTATACAAATACGGCTTCTGAAGGCCACTGGTTACAGTAAGTTTTATCGTCTGCTCATTATTCTGTATTTCAAGTGTATAGTTCGGTTGAGGAGAAATACTGTCATTGATTTTATTTTCAATATCCAGGCACGCCTGCTTTACATCCGACAATCCCTTTACATTTCCATCATCATCTACTCCAAAAAGTATTGTTCCACCATCGTAATTTGAAAAGGCACTGACCGTTTTTAAAAAGGTATTTGTAATCGTTTCCTTGAACTCTAATATTCTCGTTTCACGCATAATAATCGCATCCTTTCCAACTTTATTGATTATATTATATGCATAAATGCGCAAAAAATCAATCATAAATTTTTACGATTGATTTTTTGATTGATTTATGGATGTTTTTTCTTTTTCGTCCGTTTTGACTATTAAACAGACCCTGATAACAGCAAATCTATACTCTATTTAATCTTTATATTTCATTTTAACTTTTGAAAAGTTAAAACGAAATGTTTTGAGTTAAGACTGTTATAATTATTTTGGTGGAATTTATATGTGAATACACGCACAAATTCGGTCGTAAATTTTTACGATTGCTCGAATTTCAATCGTAAAAATGGGCGCACTTGTCTCTACAATACTTCCAAGATCGTCCATCCGTCACACCATATCCATTCCCTATTTTTGTGCAGATGCACAGTTTTAGGGAATGGTATTTGGATTATACGCTTTTCTGGAAAGGATTTTTGCAACCTGTAACAGTTTTCCGTTCTAAAGAGGCCACTTTCGAAACTTTCAAAAATTTTCATTTTTGAAAGCGGTATGTTTTGACTTAATCGAATAAGCACGAACTCAGAACCATGCAATTAAGAGCCGGTCGATGTTTCCTTATAAGACGCTGCGTAACATCTTTGTGCACCGTAGAAAAGACATTGTATGATTGGCGAACCGCACATGCCTTGGACAATGCCTTTTACAATCCATCTCTTATATTGCTCGGTCAATAATCTCCATTTCATACTTGCTCATATATGGACGAATGTCTTCTCTATGCTGGACTATTACTTTTATTGCCATATCCTCAGAAATTTTATTAACATCTACTTTATGCATTTTCAAAATAATCTGAAGTTTCTTCACCGCTGATGGAGGTACTCCGTATTCAAGTAAAATTCTAAGACTTGACTGAACGAACTCATTTTCTATCATTTCCGCTACATAAGAATAATCGCCCGCTGGTAATCCAAGCTTTTCGCTTGCATACTTTTGTAAGGAGTCAACTACATTAATCCATTTTGGTGCTCGATATTGTAGCCAATTTTTTTGTAAAGCAAAGATCCTTTCAATTATATGATCAGTTTTTTCTTGCATCTCTACTGGAAATTTTTCAAACATATCATCAACTGAAATAAAGTCCATTTTCTTTTCAGCCGCAAACTTCCTGGCTTTATATTCGATATCCTTTTCTATCATCTGATCAACCGACGTTTGAAAACAACTTCCAACAATTTTGTACACAACCCAGCCTTGGGGATCAAACGATTTTCTTTCTTTTTCTGTTGACAATGTAGTCCAGCATAAATCAAAAAGATAAGACAAACGATCATATAGCCTTCCATCAATCTTGCTCCATAAGATAAGACCTCTACGTGACGGAACAGCTAAATCTGCAAATAAACGCTCCAAAATTTTTTCTTGTCCTTCTATTGTAACACCATTTCGCACTAAAATATTTTGTAGCTCTGGATCTTTTGATTTAAATTCAGCATAACGAGCTAAATTATCATTGATATCTTTGATTTCACTTTCATCCAAATTTACTAATACTTCAGAAGACACCGGATCTTGTTCAAAAAATGGGAAATCAACTTCTGTGCTCTCCAATTTAGGTGGTTTATGTAAATTGATAATTCTTCCAACATAATGCTCCATCATTCTTCCGGCACGTCCTTTTATGTTAGAATAATCAAAATAATCAATTTTTCTTGAACCGATTTTATTATCATAAAATACTACATTCTTGCCACTGGTATTAACCCCTTCAATAATAGTATTGGTACAGAACAAATACTTAATTTTTTTCTGGTTAAAATATTGAATTACGGAAGAAGTAATATGTTTTGGCATGGCCCCGTCGTGTACAGCAATTTCATGCTGTAAACAACGAGATAAAGACCATCTATATGAAAGGTTGTCACTTATCCATTCTACTAATGGCAAATCTTCTATAGCGTTCTCTCCTTTAGTACATAGATGAGCACAATAAGAAAATGCCAACTTTCTTGCTGCAGCTGGAGATGCACAATATATCAAAGTTTGCTCATTTATTGAATCAAGAATATTAAATACGTCTTCTTCAGAAACCTTTCCACCTCTTTGTATTTTGACTTCTTCGTATCTATCATCATTTTCGGTTAAAACCATAGAAAACGCCGTTTTATAAAATACTGCATTATATTTTTCAATAAATCCATTCGGAATCGAATCAATGTTAGGACCAAGCATATAAAATCTACAATCAGGATTCTTCATCAAACGTACGAATGCAATATTTAAAATACTACTTCTATTATCTCCTCTTTTGTCACTCAATTTGTAAAACTCATCCAAAATAAGTAATTGAATCGGTGGCATATTAGGATATTCCAAAACTCTTTCCGCTGTAAGAAGAAAAATGTTTCCCTTATCCTCCGAATATGATTGTGTTGTTTTTACAATGATCTTATATTTGTCTGAATACGCTTTCAACTTTCTTCTCGTTTCATCAAGAAGAGCTAAAGTTGGTTGGATTATAACTATGTTGCTATATTCTCCACTTGCTACAATCTCCTCAATTAACATACTTTTTCCAAAACTTGTAGGAGCACTTACAATTACATTCGTGTGATTTTTGATAAGTTCATCAATTTTCTTTTGTTCTGAATGAAAATATCTGTTTTCCAAATTGTTCGACTGATGATAGGACATTCGAATCTCATCGCTAAAATCAGCAAGCTTCAATCCCATTTTATGGATGTACGGATAAAAGCCCGCCGAGGAAATAAGATCTGTAAAAACATTCTTATAGCTATCTGAGATATTATTCCAGTTATCTAATACTCTGATAATCAATTCTCTACCATTAGACTGCTTACTTTCATCATTAGTATTAAGCAAACGACTAATCCCTATAGACAGTTCAAAGCATTCATCATCCATAATTTTTTGACGATTTATTAATTTATCTATTAATTCCTGTCGCATATACATCTCCTATATATTTTGCATGCTATAGATTTTCGAAAGCATTCCAGAAACAATTTTATCCTTTGATTCCACCGGCAATAGAATTAGTAACGTTTGCACACGCTCTTTGTTGGTAAACGTATTATTCTCGTCAAAATATTTTTTTAGTTCAGACACATGTTCCAAATATATCGTATCAGCGTCTGTTCCTGCATTAATTGCAGAGATAATCTCATCAGCCACAGTATCTTCATAGACACATAATAATGGAATAATTATCATATCCAACTTGTCTTCCAAGCGTGTAGCTTCATTTAGTTTTTGAATCCATTCTTCCCTAAGTTCATTATTATGTATTAATGCACGACTAATAATAACGAATTGCTCTTTTAAATAATCATGCTTAAAATGTGTATTTAAATCATCAATAAGAGCTTTTATCCCTCGTTTACCGTTATTGTAAAATTTAGTCTCGCCAAGCCACAATTTATTATCATTAACAGATACATGTACTGCATCAAAACCATGTGCTTCATGAGAATAAGAATCTTTAAAATATATTTTTGATACTAACGATATGGTGTTTTTAAATTCCCTGAGTAGGAAATGCAAAATCAGTTCACTAAAAATCCCTTTCGAGTTATATATTTTAAGCACTTCTGGATCCCAATTTTGATATGGAGTCTCCTCATCCAGATAACGTCTTATCTCATCAATCTTTTTGATTTTGATAACACTTTTCGCAGCTTCTCGTAAATATGGAATTAATTTTACAGGATTTGATGGTATTGGGTCTTGTCCCATTGCATACTCAGGCAAATAATTCATAACAGATTCAATAAAGTCATCATCCATATATGAATATTTACCCTCATCAGTCAAATCATAATTTATCAGCATACCATCAACATCTTCTTGCTGAAGTTTAATGGCTATAACTTTGTTGCTATCATATTTATTTTCAACTTTCATATGCAATCCTCATTAATACATCTTATCCCATAATATAAATTCTGGCTTCAAGAAATATCATTCTTTTTTACCATACGGAACCGATTCTTCGGCCACCATGCTATATGTTATCTGCGGTTCATAAACAACCTGTCTATGTTGCTGAATAGACACTACATTATTACTCATATCATTATTATCTGTCCACAGCTCACACTGCGTCATTACAGTCTGAACAGCATCGTCCATACCTTCAGGCGGATATTTATGCTTTTTAAGAAGTCGTTTAATCAGAGTTCTCATCTTAGCACGAGCAGTTTCTTTGCGCTGCCAGTCAATCGTCTTGTTCTTACGAAGTGTTTCTGCCAGCTCCTTAGTAATAGCAATCAGTTCATCATTTTCATAGAAGTCCTTAATTGCCTGCGGTTTGGTCAGCGCATCGTAGAAAGCAAGCTCGTCCGCAGTTAAGCCGAGTTTTTCGCCTTCTTTATGGGCATCAGCCAACTGCTTTGCAAGTTTCAGCATTTCTGCGATAACTTCTTCATTCGTAAGCATACCGTTCAAATATGCATTTACAGCTCTTTGCATAATCTCGCTGAACTTTTCAGATTTAACTACATTAGTTCTTCTGTATATGGATACCTGCTCCGCAATCAGCTTTTTCAACAGTTCGATAGCCAAGTTCTTTTCTTTCATTTTGCCAACTTCTTCAAGGAACTTTGAATCAAACAACGAAAATTCTTCTTTTATGTCAGAGAACAGGTTAATCACGCCATCACTCTTGATGCTCTGTTTCAGCAGCTCGTTAATGCGAGCATTCATCTCCGGCAGAGAGATTTTCTTTCCCGTACCTGTATTCGTCAGGCGAAGCACCAGAACACGCACAGATTCAAAAAACGCTGCTTCAAAACGATCAGCTTTACATACCAAAGAAGAACAAAGCGAAAGAGCTTGATGAAGCATAAGGGCTTCTTTGATGAAAGCATCCTTTTCCTGTTCTTTTTCACGGGCAATGATATAGTTCACAGCACCGCTGATGGTTTTAGCTCTTTCCAGATCTGTGCCGGTTGTGAACTTAGTATAGTCGAAACCATGGAACATATCACGGCATACGCTGAGTTTTTCGAGGAACTTCGGATATGCTACCTTGGCAACATCCGTGTCACCGTAATTCTTCTTATCACGGGTAGTGTAGTCATTCATAGCCTGCTTCAAAGCAGCAGCAATACCTACATAATCAACTACAAGTCCGCCTTCTTTGTCACGGAACACACGGTTGACACGGGCGATAGCCTGCATCAGATTATAGCCACTCATAGGCTTATACACATACATAGTTGCCAGAGAAGGAACATCGAAGCCAGTCAGCCACATATCGACAACAATGGCAATTTTCATCGGACTATCATTGTCCTTGAACTTCTTGGCCAACTCATCTTTATGGCGTTTATTGCCGATAATATCGTGCCATTCTTCAGGATCATTGTTGCCAGCAGTCATTACAATGCCCACTTTTTCTGTCCATGTAGGACAAAGCTCCAGAATACGCTTATAAATCTTCATGGCAATTGGGCGAGAATAAGCAACAATCATCGCCTTGCCGGTAAGCAAACCTTCACGATAATTCTCATAATGGTCAAGAATATCGGCGACCAGAGAATTGATGGTATTGTCGTTTCCCAGAACGGCTTCCATCTGTCCAAGGATACGTTTACTCTTTTCGATAACTTCCGGATCAGCATTATGAGCCATGATTTCATACTCTGTATCAATCAGACGCAGAGTAGCTTCATCCAGATTAAGTTTGATAACTCGGCTTTCATAATAAACAGGGCGGGTTGCTCCATCTTCTACTGCCTGAGTCATGTCATAAATATCAATATAATCACCGAACACCTCACGAGTGCTGCGATCTTTAGAAGAAATCGGCGTTCCAGTAAATCCAATATATGTAGCATTAGGTAGACTGTTACGAATAATGCGGGCAGTACCTACTACACGCTTTGCAATTTCTTCTCCATCTTCATTCTTGGTCATCTTGATTTTTTCTGCCAAACCGTATTGACCACGATGGGCTTCGTCAGCCATAACTACAATGTTTCTACGCTCGGAAAGGGCTTCGTGAGATTCTTCAAACTTCTGCATAGTCGTAAAGATAATACCGTTTGCCTGACGACCGGCAAGAAGATCACGCAGATTTTCTCGGCTCTGAGCGTGCATTGGGTCTTGGCGCAGGAAATCTTTACACTTTGCAAACTGTCCAAACAGCTGATCGTCCAAGTCATTTCTGTCGGTCAGCACAACAATAGTCGGGCTGTCCAATGCTTCCTGAAGCAAATGGGCATAAAATACCATCGACAGGGACTTGCCGCTACCCTGAGTATGCCAGAACACACCACCTTTACCATCAGTAACGGTAGCTCTCTTGGTAGACTCAACTGCTTTTCTTACGGCAAAATACTGATGATAGCCAGCCAAAATCTTAAAAGTATTCACGCCCTCGTTAGAGAAGCAGATAAAATTCTTTATCAAGTCAAGCAGACGCTCTTTCTGGAACATACCCTCAAAGAAAGTATCAAACTGAGCGTATTGCGTATTTTCATAACTGCCATCGACGGTTTTCCATTCCATGAAGCGATCTTCACCGGAAGTAATCGTACCGGCTTTAGAAGTCATCTGGTCACTCATAACGCAGATGGCATTGTAAACGAACATAGAAGGGATCTCCTTCATATAATTGCGAAGCTGACGGTATGCGTCAGAAGCATCCGTTTCTTCTCTGGAAGGAGATTTCAACTCAACAATCACAACTGGAATACCATTCAGGAAAAGGAGAATATCCGGGCGTTTATTGCTGTTTTCGATGAAAGTCCATTGGTTCGCTACGATAAAGGAGTTGTTATCAGGGTTCTTGTAATCAACGAGATAGACGATGGCGGAGCATTCCTCGCCTTTCTCAAAATAACGCACAGGAATACCGTTCTGGAGGTAGTCCATGAACACGGCATTCTTCTGTACAAGCTCACCGTTCTCAATATTCTTCAGCTTGAAAAGGGCATCGGAAATAGCGTCCTCTGGCAGAAAACGATTCAAACGATGAAGTGATGTGATGAGTTCTTCCTCATAAAGAGGATTATAGAAATCACGCTCCACATCGGGTCCATATAGGTAACTGTAGCCCATATTGCGGAACAACTCGACTACGGAGTTTTCATAATCCGCTTCAGTATATAATCCTGGCATAATATCGCTCCTTTGCTTTAGTATTTTCTCCATTTATATCATAGCGTAATAGGTTAATTGTTTGGTCGCCTTAAATGCGACGTTTCGTTGTAAACGAAAATTTATATGCGGTAGCTGCTTAGAGTTCAATGTCTGATGCATCAAGCTCACCAGACATTAACTTAGGCAAAAGTGCATTACGCAGATCAGCCAATCTTTGGCTCTCAAGTGTATTATTCAAGATGCACTCATAAATGGGAGATGCCACAGCAACAAACTGTTCTGCCAGTGTATCGGAGAGCTTTTTAACAGTTTCCGTTTCAAAATCTCTCGTGATAATTGCATCAAAAACAGCTCCGCTTGCTTTGTGTTTCAAGTGTGCAACTGTCATCAATGTATAATGATAAGTTAAAAGCGGACTAATGCTCTTTCCTGTAAGGGCATAACATGATTGATTCTTTGCCATCGGTACCCCAGCCAGTCCAACTTTGCCAACTGTTCCTCGTGCAGTAACAAAAACAGTATTCACGGGATAAAGTCTGCTGTTGCAATGTTCCAGGCCACTTTTAGTAATTGTTTTCTCAGTTGTCAGAGTGTAAGGAGTACCGACATCTTTTGGCGTAAAGAAAGGTATCTCACCATTCCAATACGATGCTTCGCCAGTTTTTGGTGTACCACCACCAAGCACCTGGATGAGATCAGTAAATGGAACACTAACATCCGCTTGTTCATAACATTGAGTAAACAGAGCCTGTGCCTGCTGTTGTAAATTTTCGTTTATACGGGTATTGGCTTCAATTTTATCATCAATAGCAGATAACACTCTGGCAATCCTTATCTGTTCGTTTTTTTTAGCCGGTACTCGTACTTCAACATTCTTCATTGTGTTTGCAGAGACCTCCTTAAAAGTAGTGCCACTTCCAAGATTCTCAATATCTTTTTTCTTATACTGCAGTAGATAATACAGAAAAAGATAATCGGTGTTTTCGTTTGGCACTATGCTCTTGAAACCTTGATTTGTACAGACCTCACAATCAGAGATTGCAACATATCCTATCGGCGCACGAGATGAAAAAAGTACACTATGCTTTGGCATCATCTGTGCTGAGCAGCTATTTAATCCTTTTTCTGTAATGTTTCGTTCTCCATGAGAAATATATCTACCTGAAAATCCTGATAAATCCTTGGGCGTAATCCAAGGGATTGTTCCTCCTTCATAGTTTTCCGGTTTCTTGGTTGAAGGTGTAGCACCTCCGACAATAGTACCAAGAGATGATAAAGTGCATGATTTCCATTCACCCATAATGTTCACTCCTAACCTATGTATTTGCGATGAGCAATTTTAACATTGCTCTGTTTGACCATTGCATATTGCAAGGTCGTATCTATTCGTTGATGCCCAAGAAGCCTTTGTAGTTGCTCCACCGGCATACCTTTATCTATCGCCATTGTAGCGAGAGTTCTTCTGAATTTGTGTGGATGTACCCTCGAAAGCGAAAGACGCTTACCAAGTTCTCGCAGTCGTGTTTCCACACCACCGATCTGTAATCGTTTATACGGAGCTTTTAACGACACAAACAGCGCATTGTTGCTGTCAGTTCGCTGTGCCAGATAATTTTGCAGATGTATTTTGGTGCGGGCATCGAAGTAAACCATTCGTTCCTTGCTGCCTTTACCAAAAACAACGCACTCTCGTTCCTCAAAATTGATGTCATCACGGTTGAGGAGTACAAGTTCACCAACACGCATCCCCGTTGAAGCCAGCATATCAATCATAGCCAAGTCACGCAGCGTTTCACAGTTATCACGCATTGTTTCCAAAGCTTCATCCGTATAAGTCTCTTTAATGGTCGTGGCCGTTTTCACTTTGTGAATCCTGCGCACCGGACTTTTCAAAATATAGTCCTCATCCTCAAGCCAAGAAAAGAAACTGGATAAGATCCTGCGGATATTGTCGATTGTAACTTTGCTTGATCTTCTTTCTGTCTGATAATCGGTCAGGTAGGATCGTAGATCATTTGTTGCGATGTGCGTGATTCCTTTTCCGAGTTTTTCAGTCATGGTTTCTATGGTCTTTCTGTAATAGGCAAGGGATTTTTCCGAACACCCCTCAATCCTCTTAGCAGAAAGAAATGCGTTGGTTAATCGGCTGTTTTCTTCACCCGTAATTACAGTGTCAAATTGCTCATTTCTCTGAATTTCAAAACCAGAGAGGTTATGGTTTAACACCCTGCGCAGCTGTTCTGCTTGTCCGTTGTCGAGATACGCCAACATATCTCGCAGTACATCATTTACAAATTCTTCTTTCATAGTCTGCTCTCCTTAAATTCTTTAGAGAATGACTACGGAGTGGCAATCCTCAGTATTAACTCTTGCCACTCGCAAGAGTTATTGGTTAGGCCGTAAACGAAAATTTAGAACAGCAACTTCGCTCGGTATTCATGGAACTTTTCTCTGACAAAATAGCAAATGTTGAAGCAAACAACCACCGACCATTAGGAGAGTTGGTTATCAACATTGACAACAGAGGAAAAACCCCACCTCTCGAAACTACACCAACAGAATATCCTATCATTGACGTAAGAGCATTGTCCGGGACTTCCCGAATTGTGAATTATGCAAACTGCACTAAGTTTGTCTCAGCGGAGACATATTCTTCTTGGTTCCGAAGTGGACATCCTAAACCTAAAGACATACTTATTTCCACGGTAGGTAGTCTTGCGGAAATTAAAATCTTCTTAGGTTCCAAGGGCTGCATTGCACAAAATGTTGTTGGCTTCAGAACAAAAGATATTTCTCCATATTATCTGTACCAATACCTTACTGCAATAAAGAATGATTTGGTTGCCTATAATATTGGTTCAGTACAACCGAGTATTAAGGTAACACACATTATCAAGCACCCTATTTACATTCCGTCAACTGAAGAATTGGAAACATTTGATGCTCTTGCGGAAAGTGCAACTGACGCAATCTATAATAACACACTTGAATCTGAGCGTTTGGCAGGTATCCGAGATGCTTTGATACCAAAACTGATGTCCGGTGAGATTGATCTCTCCAAAGTTCAGCTTTAAGCTGTTAAATTTTCGTTTATCTGATTATTTAAAGTAATTCTATCATCAATTGTCTTTAAAATATTCCCAATATTTCTTTGCACATCAAGATGCGGGAAGCTTATTTCCAAATTGCTAACAACATCTGTTTGTACTCTTTGTCTTCCTGATGAACCTACCATAGATTTAATTGCAGGTTCTCTAACCATAGGACTACACACCAAATAATAGACAAATTGTTCATCTGTCAATCCTGTTTTCGAGCGAAACACAATGTATTCTGTCGATCCAAATCCTATCTCATCTTTATCAAGGACATTGACCATCGCAGTTTTTCCATTTTCTAAACAAGGTGTAATTCTTGCCATGATTGTATCCCCATTGCGAAACTTCGCCCCGCCTGTAAATTCGGTCATTTCATAGTCCGGTACATCTTTGCAAAAAGGCTGAAGTTTGTCCATGGAGATTTTTTTTGCAATAGTTCCTTTTTTTAGTATTTCCTTAGGATTTATCTCTATATAATCTCCTAATTTTGCTTTATTCCATTGTTTGTCCATATTTTATTCTCCGATTTGATCATCATTCTCTTCATCACAGGATTTATATATATCTTCGATAGAAAATAACGATCCATCAATACACTCAACAACCATATACACATCTATATTTTCCTGGATAGACATTTCATTTTTAAAATTATAGGTTACTTCCAAGGTGGCTTCTAATAAATATTCTTTCGAAATATCATTATCAACTTGCAACTCAATATTATCGTATGAAACCACCCTAACACTTGAACTGGTTACAATTCTGCTCTTTTCTACTATGCCAAAGTCTCTATCTATTAATTGAATTTCACAATCAGCAGATTTAAGCCATTCAATGATTTCTTTGTGTTCTTCATATTCTACAAGAGGCTGATAAGCGAAAATATCAATTTCCTTAGCCCACACTTCCAATTGACTTTTAATATCAATCTCAGAAGAATATATGTAAATATCTACATTCGGATTGCATCGCTTAAACTCGGCAACTAATTTTTCTTTGAATCCATTATCCTTTGAATAAAAAATTATTTCAGAATTTGTATGCACAGAGGCAAGCTCCAGTATACTCTCCCAAATCAAAACATCCTTAAATCCTTTATCAGAATTTTTCTCCTTTCCACCAAAAGGAGGCTCTTTATCAAAAGCACGTTTTATTATACCTTGAAACCGATTATCACTTGGTAAAGGTAATTCAATCAACTTATTAATACTTGTGGATATTTCGTTTTTATATTCATCTATTCTCTCAATAATATATCTCGAAAAATCCTCAATATTCCTTTTGTTAAATGAATACTCTGGAAACTTCCATTTTTTTATATAAGCTTCATACTCTATAAACTTACTTTGATGTGCATCAATTATTTGTTTCGTCATTTCGCTCCATACTACATTAGGAATTGCAATTGTAACATTTTCATATATATCCAATTGATTCACCATTTCTATAGTATTGTTATATGTTGAATTAAAGCAAAATGATGTAAAATCCGCTTTTTTGTCATATGTCTGATATAAGACATTTGTATCAAACACGAGAAAATACTCTTTATTTGATTTCATATCCTATTGCCCCCAGTTTTCTTCTGATTTCATCCTCAAGTTCATGGGATTTGGCAAACATACCGGAAAGTTCAGCAGTAAGACGACTCATTTTTTCTTCGAAAGGTTCTTCATCTGTAACTTGTTCTTCGATACCTACATAGCGACCAGGAGTGAGAATGTAATCTTGCTTCTCAATCATCTTCAAGTCAGCAACTGCACAAAAACCCTTCACGTCTTCGAGCGTTCCATTCTGAAATGCTTCAAAAGTATCAGCCAATTTCTGAATATCTTCATCAGTGAAGTCTCTGTGTTTGCGGTCAACCATATAGCCCATCTTACGAGCGTCAATGAACAGAGTCTTGCCTTTCTGTTTTTTGTTTTTGCTGATGAACCACAAAGTAACAGGAATGGTCACGCTGTAGAACAACTGAGTAGGCAGAGCAACAATGCCCTCAACCAAGTCGGCATTGATAATGTTCTTTCTGATTTCACCTTCACCAGAGGACTGAGTAGACAGAGCGCCGTTTGCAAGCACCAGACCAATCTTTCCGTTAGGAGCAAGATGGTGAATCATGTGTTGAATCCATGCATAGTTAGCGTTTCCAGCAGGTGGTAATCCGTATTTCCAACGAACATCATCCTGAAGTTTTTCTTGCCCCCAGTTAGAAAGATTGAAAGGCGGGTTTGCCATAATAAAATCTGCACGCAAATTTGCATGTAAATCATTAAAAAATGTATCTGCATGATAAGGACCAAAATCCGCATCAATACCACGGATAGCCATATTCATTTTTGCCATCTTCCAAGTGTCAGCATTAGACTCCTGACCGTAAACGGAAATGCTTCTGCGATTTCCGCTGTGCGCCTGAAGGAACTTCACGCTCTGCACAAACATACCACCAGAGCCACAGCAAGGGTCATATACACGGCAGTTATCAAAAGGCTTCAGAATTGCAACAATCGTTTTAACAATGCTGGATGGCGTATAGAACTCACCACCCTTAACACCTTCGTAAGCAGCAAACTGTGCAATACAGTATTCGTAAGTTCTCCCCAGAAGATCCTTGCCTTCCTCTGTATCAGACATATCCATGTTGGTAAATAGATCAACAACATCACCCAGAACACGCTTGTCCAAATCAGGGCTTGCATAATTTTTCGGAAGTACATTTTTCAGAGACTTATTCTCAGCTTCAATTGCTCTCATTGCTTCATCGATAATAGTACCAATCTCTGGTGTGTGAGCTGCCGAAGCAATAGTTGCCCATCTTGCTTTTTCTGGAACAAAGAAAATATTTTCTGCCAAATATTCATCTCTATCCTCTTCAAAACCTTCACCTTCAGCGATAAGCTCGTTATATCTTTTTTCAAAAGCACTGGAAATATAGCGAAGGAAAATCAAACCGATGATTACCTTTCTATATTCAGCAGCAGGGATATGTCCCCACAAAACACAGGCAGCATCCCAAATCTGTTTTTCAAAGCCAATATTGGCATTGTTCTTTTCAGCCATTGTTGTTACCTCACTCTCGATTTATATTATTCATCTTCTTCAATATAGTCAAAATGTGCTTTTATTTTCTTATATGTAGACTTATCCGACAATGTATATGCAACCAAAGGTACACTTACTAACCCCTTTTCCCAATATCCATCATTCGGATCCAATACATACTTCAACCATTTAATCGCTATAAAAAGTTCTTTTGACTTATCCAGCTTATTTTTAGCATCTTCTGACATCCAGGTCACATCACTTATAAGAGTATCCTCTCCACCAATATTTATTTTAAATTCAGACATTGGGACTGCTGTAGATACGCATTCGCCTATACCTACAAATCCACTCCCGGCTATGTGACAATACACTGTATCTCCTATTTGAATATTATATAAATAACGACCACTATTGTTTTCATTGGCAGAAAGAAAACCAAATTTCACAGCGTCAGCCCAGCTTCTATCCGCATAACTAACTGTAAACTCTTGAGCTTTTGTATTTTTGAAAAATCCTTTTTCTTCTTCATCACTCCAGCCACCCGCTAATTCTTTTATATCATTTGGATTCCATATGTCATATGCCATCTGAAGATAAACATTTGCACGTTCATTAATACTTTCTTTTGTGAAATATAAAATTTTCTTAAATCCATATTTTGTTGCCAATGGTAAAAACTGTGGATTATTGTGATACGCAGTATCTTCTAAAGTCTGCGCTAAGATATTGTCTCCTGCATACTTTTTCACCTTTTCTGAATAGTTCATATCTTGGTAGCTTCTATTCTTATCTCTGGTTAAAATCAGTAAATTACCAATATGCTGTCGGCAAGACTGAAACTCATCATAATCCTGAAATTCTGAGCTATAGCTTTCATAGTCGTTAGGTAAAATATGTTCGATATCATATGTATTTCCCTTTCTTTTTCGATCTACATATATATCGAACTGTGAAGAATTACCCATTTTTACATTCAAAAACGAAGTAAATCTTGCCAACATATGAAGCATATATCTACCAGTAAATTGATTCAGGCTGAACTTAGTAATTTCATTCAAATTAACATCCATACGTCTCAGTGTTCTCACAAATACCATGCCAATAGTCTTGATATCCTTGTTACGAATATCACGCATCACTCTAAACAAAAGATACTTATTTGTGTTCCAGTTAACTTTCTTATAGTTAAAAATACGAATCGATGCAAAATCGTCCACAAACTTGGAGGTCATTTTTATTTTCTTATCAATAATATCCTTTGAATCATCGTTGCAAACCGTAGATAAAATCAGCATGATCTGATAATTCAAATCTCGATTAGCATTATAAAAAACTTCTTCATATCCCTCCGTTAGATTCTCACTGTATTCTTTTATTCTCAAATACAAGTCTGTAACTTTTGTCATCTCGCCAAGAATCAGATTTTTATAATCCTTCGGTTTGATTAAATTCATTTTTTTATGAGAATTATTTCTAACCCATGTATGAAATTTATCGCCTAAAAGTTCAAAATCCTCATCTGTAGCACCTTTCTTAGTTTCTCGAAGTGTATCCGCATATTTTGCTCGCAACCAAATTGAAATAAACTCTACTTCTTCGGTATTAACAACGCCACTGCTATCACTTGGCGAAGCATTTTTTATTCGATTTATATTTTTCTGCCACTCTTTATTTACTTCAATTCTATCCACTTCTGCAACTTGCTGAATAATATAAGCCTTCATCATCTCTGCACTATTTAAGCTAAGTCCTCTGTCATTCATTGTTAAAAATATAGTGTGAGCCTCATCTTCAGAAGGGGTATCTATTTCAAGCAATAACACACGTTCAATAAGCCAGTATATAAAGAACGGCAAAGCCTCTCCTTTTAATTCATCTGGAAAATACTCTTCTATATCAGCATATCTTTCTAACATATTTTGCGTACTTTCGTTATCAGCAACATAAGAAGAATCTCGATTAAACAACGCATGCATACATTTTTCACGTTCTGGTACATCAATATTAAAAGTCTTCTTACCAAAATGTGTATCAAATATCATGTCATCTAATTTGATTATTTCATCTTGCGATGTTGCTTGGGATTTTTGTAAATTATTTAAATAGATAAGCAATAAAGTAAGAGAAGTTAGTCTCTGCTGACCATCAATCACCTTATTAACCGCACCACCTGTACATATAATACATCCCATATAATAGAATCCATAATTTGCGACTTCGGAAATATCATGTAATGGATCATAATACTCTTCAAATGTTCCCTGAAAGTCAGAAATCATTTGCTCAATCTGTTTTCTGCCCCAACGATATTCTCGCTGAAAATAATCAACAGTAAATCTTCTTCCCGAAAGAATCTTTTTCAAAACATCTGTTTTATCTATCTTTTGCATTAACTGCCTCCATACAAATTAATATTCAATCCTAAAATAATCCAAATACGCTTTATATTTATCCTGTGCTGTCAGACAGGTATCTGTCAGATAACCTTTTTCGTTGTTCCATTCTTTTAATCCTCGGTAGTAGAACATCTTCAGATTGTCCTCGATAATGAACGGAACGATATTATATTTCAGGCATTCTTTAAATATAATCAGTCTGCCCGCACGACCATTGCCGTCCTGAAATGGATGAATTCGCTCAAACTTCACGTGAAAGTCCAGAATATCCTCAAAAGTCTTTTCTTCTTTTCCATTGTACTCTGTCAGCAGGGCTTTCATTTTATCGGCAACTTCTTCCGGAAGTGCGGTATCCATACCACCAACTTCATTCGGCATCTTTTTATAATCGCCTACAGCAAACCAATCTTTTCTGGAATCACTGGTACCGCTCTTCAGAATCAGGTGAAGTTCTTTGATAAACTTCTCTGTCAGAGCTGCCTTGGCGTTATCAATAATCATATCAATACAGCGGAAGTGATTTGCTGTTTCAATCACATCGTCCACATTCAGCACATCTTTTTCTACACCGATGGTGTTGGTTTCAAAGATATATCTGGTCTGATCATGGGTCAGGCGGCTGCCTTCGATATGATTGGAGTTATATGTTAAATCAATCTGTGTCTTGTGGTAAATACCACCGGAATACTTACTTGCCTTCTGCTCCTGCAGAATATCCAGTAAGGTAATTGGCTGCTCTTTCTTTTTGTTGGAACGCTCCGGTTTTTCTGCATTTTCAGGAATGTTCCAAGTTTTTCCGGTAAGGAACGCACCGTTTACTCGTCCATGAGCACAATAATTTCTGACACTGCGCTCCGACACATTCCATTTTTTTGCTATTTCAGTAACTGAAAGGTATCGCATCTGCTCTCCTCCATTATAAATCGAATCTAATTTTACACTTTACTATGTTATATTATACTACATTATCGGCAAAATATCAAATATTTGCAAGCTATATTTTCTTTTATTTTTGCTGTTTCCGGTATTCTTTATTATCTACAGCATCACCAGAAAATATATAATAGTGTGATACGAATCATATTTTTATATATAATCATGTGTTTTTGCTTCTTTTCGCTCAATTTATTAAAGTAAAATGCTGGTTTTTAATTTTGCCGGCAATTTTGCCGATAAAGAAACCAGCCCGTTTCCAAGCTGGTTTCTCTATATTTCCCCACCAAATTATATATTGTTATTAGTTATTCTTTAAACTCCTGCTGAAACATTTTTGATATCTCTTCTCCAGATATAGACTCCATCTCTGGTTCTATCCCTGCTTGTTCTAATTCCTTATTAGTAATTCGTGCGTTAACAATTGATGATTTTTTCAAAAAACTTTCAACAAAATAGTAAGTGAACATTAAAATTATAGTAGTAAATGTTATTACGCAAAATGCAATTAAAACCTTATTATTTTGCCCTATTTCACCAAAAATCCCTAAAAAATACCCTATCGCAATATACGTAATCGCAAACTTATTTAAATATCCTTCTCGAAAAGTATTTACAAATTCATTCTCGTTATAACTTAACTCTCCAGTCTCCCCATTTCTAAAAATCATTCCAGTTCCCGAAAATCTCTTTATAATTTCTAAACGCTTTGTAGATAAGGTAAATAATAACAAGATCATTGCACCAGCCACCTGGAAACTAATTGCAAAAATATATACTATAGCTTTGATATTTTCTAATCCCATATGAATTTTGTTTTGAGAATCCACTTCCGTACTGTTAGGTAAATTTGAAATGAGCTTTGTATTTTCAATTAAATTTTCCACCGTTATCTCTTCGTGATTATTAAAATCCAAGCAATAATCCAAGTTAGTAAATCTCTCCTGCAATTCAAAAATATTGTTTGCTTGCTGCTCATCAATCATTTCCACACCACTTATATCTGTAAGATAATACAGATTTTGCTCGTCTCCTAATAAATCAATGTAGGAAATATTCAGGCAAGATTCTTGTTGCATTACAATTGTCTCTTTTTCATGTGCTTCATTATACTCCAAGATCCTTTTCCTTAAGCTTTGCATTTTAGATGCATTGTTCATACTTCTTCTTGTTTCTACAATACCTATATTATTTCCACTTGTATTACCTACAAAATAGTAATACGCTGCAGGAACATTCGCTTCAAAACAATTATTTTCCTCATCTATATAAGTGCATTTCAAATAAGTTACAATCTTCGAACGATAATTGTTTAATCGCCCCTCCAAATTCGTAATTTCAATTACAGAATTTTCAATTATGTATGATGTCCCATCTACTTCATGATACTCTTGAATTTGAACATTAGGAAGCAAACTATTTTTACTAATCTGTGCTTGCAGTTCACATACCTCATATGCTTTCCATGCAACAAAAACACTCATCATACTTATGATTATTGTCAACACAACATCCCATTTAATTTTCTTCATATGCTTATTCCTCTGTTTAAATATTTTCTTCCTAATTATATCATTTATACCAAAAATGAAAAGATTACTTACTCACTATGATCCAAACAAATAGGACTGGTAATCAACCAGCCCCTTTGTATCTATTCTCTATAAATTACTTCTCTGACCACTACTTCTTCCGCCATTGCTTTCAGCATATTCATGTGTCTTACCCACGCCATAGCGTCTGTTTCCTTATCCGGAGCCGGATTCTTTTCAAGCAGTCCAACCATAATCACTTCCACTCTTTTCTCCGCAATTTCCTGCACTTCATACAAATGCGGAAACAGCTGCTCCGTCAGCAACAAATCATCAAACAACATTGGATTATGTTCCTGCAAAAACACTCTGCGCATCCTGCCGTATTGGTTCAAAACCTTATCTTCCACTGGTTTTAATTCAATTGCCGGGATGATGTAGTCTCCCACAGGCATACAGTTTTTCTGATTCATCATAATAATTTCCTCCGTGATTTTTTATATTTTCACGGCGAAAATTTGTTCAAAACGTGCATTGATCATATCGGGGCTTTTAAAAAATTTGGCGTACAAAATGGCGTACTTAAGGGTGTTCGAATGTCGATTTTCCTTGATTTTAAAGGCTTTTTCGAGGGTCGGTTGATATCATGCCGTGGCAAACAAATAATACTTTAATCATTATAAATTTCCTCCTCAAATTGCCTTGAAATGCCCTGTTTTGCAAGGTTTTTCGAATAATATTTTAATTTTACACCTACCGTAGTAATGTAGTGAAAATCGCAAAACACGGCAAAATGTAGCAAATTGTAACTTTTAAAAGTAGTCACTTGGTAGTCCGTTAGGGGGGTGCAATTTAAACATTATCATCTCATCCCTACACAGCTATTTTTAAATGAAGTAGTTCGTTTTTCTTATCAAGAAGAAATCTCAATTCATTTAATTCTTCTTCAGTCTTTTGAACTTTATTTTCCAACTTAATAATTTCTTTCTCGTATTCTTTTATCAGCTTATCATATTCTTTTTTATTATGTTCATAATTTTTTTCTTTTGCAAGAAATGCCTCCGTTTGTGTTCTAAACTTTTTCTCATATATAGCAGAAGCATCTATGTATCCTTTTTTGTATCCTTTCTCTTCTGCTTTCTTTTTACCTGGTTGAGAAATAGCCACACCAACCCCTATTCCGCCTGTGCCGATAATCATATGCGGTGCATACTTTTTCAAAAACTTAGGTGCTTTCTTTACAACTTCCTCTAAAACTTCTTTTGCCAAATACAGCTTTCCCATCAAATCATCTCCTCTGAAGAATTCTTCATAACCACAGCCTCAAATTCATTTCTTATGTATTCTTGCTTCATTTTTTTAATAAAATCACGGAAATGCAAGAGTGTTATCATCGTAACTGCAAATCCTCCGAGATCCAGTTTTGCCATATTTTTTGTCAAGGCAACAAATAATATATTTGATGATGATGCCATTACATCTGACATACTTAAAATCTTTTTAACTTTTACTCTTCTCAAATTTTGATCATCTGTTGTTTCAAAACAGAACAGGTAAATCACTTCAATAATGAGATTAATAAGCAATGCCAATCCTGCACTTGCACCTATCTGCTTTAAATCACCCGTCAGTAAATTTTTAAATTCCAAACTATTCCATCCCTGCCCGATTAACTCCTGAGCCCTCTCCGGGCTAATTGTAGACAAAATAGGAATAGGCAATCCCTCCACACAGTATCTATCGGATGCAAGATGCACACTTTCTCTAACGACTGCTGCTGCAATTCTCTTATAATCCTCTTCAGTACTTAATATACATTCATGTAGAATCGACACTAGCCCCCTTGGGCTTGAATAGTCAATCGCTTGATCTGAAAACTGTAACTCTCTAGTCGCCATAAATCGACCTAATGATTTCACCTTATGACCTTGAATTACATCATATGATTGTAAATCCACAAATGAAATCGTATTAGTCATTATATTTGCAGTTCCAAAAAGCCATCCCAAAATCGGATCATGTCCAAGGGTAGCAACATGATGATTCTTTCCGTAAATATTATTGTACGAACCGCTTAAATTCTGTTTGTTCAGCCCTGCTATATTTGGAATTAAATTATTATCAAGAGCATTCATGGCATCGTATGGCACTGGCTGAGTAAGAATTTCAATCCAACTTCTATATTTGTTCTTCTTACTATAAAATTCTTTTTGTGATTTTTGAACAAGGTATTGATGCGTATCTTTGTATTTTGCCAATTCTTCAAGTTCATATTCCGCACCTGATTTTTTCCCATCATATATACCGCCGATATGTTTTCTTTCATTTGATGCCATACGCTCGCTCTTATCAACGCTCGGTGTCAGTTCTTTCATTCTAGATAGTTTTAATTCCGGTAACAGTACCCAACGAAGAGTTTGTAACATTGTGGCAAAGAACAAAAAAGTAATATCGGTATTATTTAACGAAGTTAACTGTTCAAATCGAGTGTCAATTTCATCAAGAATATATTCCGAATCATGTGCTATATTCTCTACCCGTTGAGATTCTTCAACAAGATCTTTCATGCCTAGTAAATCCTGTTCTATTTTGCTAGATAATTCAGCATGTCTTCTTCTCAATTCTTCTAAACTCATTATTTATCCCTCTTTTTTTGCCATGGAAAGCATTTTTGTCAACCAGCCTCCTGCTACAGTTCCACCAACAATCCCGCCGCTAAACGGAATTAGACTCATCACCGCTGCTACACCTGCAAGCCCACCTGCTATTTTCATCCATTCTTTGGATACCTCTGCCCTAGAAGTTGTTCCTGCCAAAATTGATGGAGACATCAGATTTGCTTTTGAAATAAGTTCTTTTACTTCATCACTACTATACTTCTCTGGAGAGTCAACTAAAACATCCAACAATAATCTGAGCATTTCTGTTTCATCTGGATGCTGGTTTATTTCAGCATCTAATACACTTCTCATGGCAATATATTGTGTTTTTGTAAGTTTATTTCTTCCTGCTTCTATATTATTTATAGTCTGTCTGGTAACACCAATTCGCTCACCAAACGCTTCTGCGGTCCAACCAACGGTTCTACGAATTAATAGCAGATTCTCTTGCATTCTTAAAATCTCTTCCATTTCGTCCACCTCGTATTATAAAGGTAAACGCTCAAAAGCGAGTACCTTTCCTTAAATCGTGATGTTTGAGATAATAGTCTAAAAAGTTTAGTCAAAATAGTATAAAAAGTATAATGCTTAACTTTTTATACCAGAAAGGAGTAAGACTATGAATTCTCAAACAAGTTTAGTTGCAAAAAAATATCGCTTACAGCAGTGGGCAATGCAGATCAGCGAATGTCAGAATCGCCCGAAGGAAATGACTGTTGATGAATGGTGTGAACAACACTCCATTACAAAAGCGAATTATTATTATCGTTTAAACCGTGTCAGACAAGCATATTTAGATTCTGAAACACCGTCTCTTACAGAGTTTGTTGAAATGCCAACCTCCGTTAAAGTAGAAAACATCTGTGAAAAGGCTTCTGTATCAGCGGTGTTAAATATTGATTATGGCATATCCATTGAATTACTAGATAGTGCATCAACATCTTTTATAAAAAATCTTTTTGGAGCATTGAATCATGCTCAATGATGCATGTGGTTTTGAAAAAATATACATTGCTGTAGGGTATACAGATTTAAGGCGTGGGATTGATGGTCTGGCATCTACCATTAAATTTCAATTCGATCTAGATCCTTTTCAAAAAAACATTCTTTTCCTATTCTGTGGAAAACGAACAGATCGAATAAAAGGACTCGTTTGGGAAGGCGATGGTTTTTTGCTTCTTTACAAAAGATTAAATATTGGAGCGTTTAGCTGGCCACGAACAAAGGAAGAAGCGATGGAGATTACTCCAGAACAATTCCGAATGTTAATGCACGGGCTTTCCATTGTTGCTAAACATCCAATTGAAGAATTAAAAGATCCACCCAAAACCATATAGCATTGTGCAATTCGTAGAAAATAAATTTTCTTTTTTTACACGAAAAAACGCTTGATATGATTTTAAAAACTAGTTATTCACAACCAGAACACAGATGTAGGAATTCTTTTTATGAAAATCATCTTTGGTATAAATGTTGTGGATAACAGTCATAAATACCTCAGAAATTTGAGATATTTATGATTGTTATTCACCGTCAAAATGACGAATAACAAAAACAAGTGAATTCGCCAAAACTCCTGATTTCTGCTAAAATACTGCTAGAAAGAAAAGGGGTTCAGAACAATGGCATTTAAATTCACTGAAGAACAACTGAATACATTGGATAAGTCTTTCATTGTAAATTTATTCCTTCAACTTCAGGATCAGAATGATAAGCTGTCAGGCGAGATCCAGGATCTGAATAAAAAAATGGAAGTATTGATTGAGCAGATTACACTTGCTAATAAAAATAGATTTGGAAGAGCTTCTGAGAAAATGATGGATACTTCACAAATCTGTTTTATGGAAGTTGATGGAACCATTGTTTTCTTCAATGAAGCAGAAGCTGTGTCTGATCTGGATGCAGAGGAACTGGATACTTTAGAAAGTAAACCAGTACGAAAACCAAAAGCAGTCGGTAAAAAAGATGCTGATATCAAAGGTCTTCCTGTTAATGTCATTAATCATTACATGACAGAAGAAGAATTAACAGAGGAATTCGGAGAAAACGGATGGAAACAGCTTCCAGATGCAATCTCTAAGAGATATCGTTTTATTCCAGCAAAGGTAGAAATCGACGAACATCATGTCGGCGTTTATGCAAGCAAAAAAGATGGTCGTATTCTAAAAGCAGATCATCCAAAGGCTTTGTTACATGGTAGTTTGGTATCTCCTACGATTGCAGCTGCAATTATAAATGGTAAGTATGTAAATGCAATCCCTTTATATCGTTTAGAGCAAGAATTCTCCCGCTATGGATTGACCATCACACGTCAAAACATGGCTAATTGGATGATACGATTAGGAGAAAGCTATTTAGCAGTTCTTTATGATTATCTCCATCAAAAGATTTATGATTATCATGTAATCCAAGCAGATGAAACGCCAGTTTTAGTCAATCGTGACGGACGCTCCGCTGGATCAAAAAGCTACATGTGGGTATATCGTTCTGGACATCTTTATGCGGATAAACAGATTGTCTTATACGATTATCATAAAACTCGCAACAGCTCACATCCACGAGAATTCCTTCGAGATTATTCCGGTATCTGTGTAACGGACGGATATCAGGTCTATCACACGATTGAAAAGGAACGTGAGGATCTACGGATTGCAGGATGCTGGGTTCATGCTAGAAGGAAGTTCGATGAAGCACTCGCCGTAATTCCAAAAGCTCATCAGAATAAATCTGAGGCTTTTCTGGTAATCAAACAGATTCAGGCGATATATCGAGAAGAAGGTAAATTGAGTCAATTATCTTCTGAAGAAAGACTTATGCAGCGACAACTGGTTATAAAACCATTGGTTGATGCCTTGTTTATGTACCTCAAAAAGATGGAACCAACCGTGCCAGCAAGCGGACAACTTCGGAAGGCCTATACATATATCTTAAACCAAGAAAAGTATTTACGTGTTTTTCTTGAAGATGGAGAAGTTCCAATTGATAATAATGCTAGTGAACGAGCAATCCGTGGATTTTGCATCGGTAAGAAAAACTGGCAGATGATTGATACAATCAACGGTGCGCATTCTTCAGCAATCATTTATAGCATTGCTGAAACAGCAAAGGCAAACAACTTAAAACCATATGATTATTTTGTGTATCTTTTAGAGGAGATTCCAAAACATATGGATGAAGAAGATCGTTCCTTCCTAGAAGCTTTGTTACCATGGTCTCAAAAACTTCCGGAAGGAATTAGAAAACAATAGTAACCAGGAACCGCCTGACATGGCGGTTCATAATTTTTAAGGTACTCGCTTTTGAGCGTTTACTTATAAAGTAGTAGTGTTTATAGTCCCTCTCCAAGGACTGTATGCTATACTGTTGGAGATACTGTGGATTGTTTTTCGCCCCCTACCACCTGATGGTTTAAGAAAGGCTACAACCACAGTCTCTTTGTATAGAGTTGTTAATCAGTTAGATACCGCATGACGGTTTATTTAGAACGAGGTTACAATCGCAAGGAGTACCTGTGGCTCTAAACAGTATCAAATTTATTCAAAGGAGATTTTTTATGATTTACGTTGGAATTGATGTTGCCAAAGATAAGCACGACTGCTTTATCACAAACTCAGATGGTGATGGTCCTATGTCAAGAAAAAGTACAAATTAAATGTAACCAATTTTCTCTGTTCTGAGCGAAGTTTAACTTGCTATTTTTACTGCATTCTCCTCGATGTTTTCAAGATATTGTTCCTCATATTCATTTGGAGACAAATATCCACAATGACTGTGAATGCGTACGGTATTATAAAATGTTTCGATGTATTCAAAAATCAATTTATGTGCATGTGCATAATTAAAGATTTTAAACCGATTGATCCATTCTCTCTTCAAAAGTGCATGGAAAGATTCTATACAGGCGTTATCCCATGGATATGCTTTCTTTGAATAACTGCGAATCATATCTTTGGTTGCTTTTTGAAATGCTTCCGATACGTACTGATATCCTCTGTCGCAGTGGAAGATCAATGGTTTTTCAACATTTCTGACACGTTTTGCTTTTTCAACACATTCCACTACGTGGGATGCCTCCAGCGTCTCACTCAACACCCAGAAAATGATTTTTCTTGAATACAGATCCATCACACTGGTAAGATACACAAAGCCTTCAAATGTCCAAATATAAGTGATATCTGAACACCAGACAGCATCTGGATGAGTGGGATTGACTTCCTCGTTGAGGATATTTTTGAGTTTCTGGCTGAAATCAGAATCTATGGTTGTTTGGATATATGGTTTCACCCAATGGGCTTTAATTCCCATTTGACGCATATAATTTCCAACTGTTTTTTCGGAAACATACTCCCCGGATTTTCGCAATTCTGCAGTAATCTTAGGAGCACCGTAGTTTTGATGGGATTCCTCGTAGATCTTTTGAATTTTTTCTTTTAAAACTGCACAGCGAACAGACGTGTCCGAAGGAACCCGTTTCTTCCATGCATTGTAACCCGAACGTGAAACGCCTAATTTTTTCAGTATTCCGCTGACAGAAACCTGACGTTTCACGGGCAGGGATTTGATTTCTTTCACATACTCAGAAGTAGCTGTGTAAAGAGCTTTTGTCAGTTTCCCAGAATACCGATTGCTTTTTTTAACACTTCAAGAGCATCCTTCGTATCTCGTAATTCACGCTGCAATCTGGCAATCTCTTTTGCCTCCTCACTTGCATAATTTCCAGAACCACGAGTAGGAACCTCGCCTTTATGTTCCTTTGCTGCTTTCATCCAGTTTTTCAGTGCAGATTCGCTGACTCCAAGATTCTCAGAAGCCTTGCGAAGTGGAAGCTCCGGATGATCCAAGCGATACTGTACCGCATCCTCTTTAAACTGTTGGGAATATTTTGTACCTTTTGCCATAACCATTCTCCTCCTTGATCTATGACTATCATATACTATTTATTGAAAATGGTCATGTTTATTTTGTACTATTTATATTCTAACACCAATATCCATGGGATAACGCATGTATTGAGTCGTTCTATTCCCTGATTAAGAGAGAATGGCTGAATCGGTTTAAGATTCGAGATTATGATCATGCATATCGTTTGATTTTTGAATATTTGGAAGCATTCTACAATACGAAACGAATTCATAGTCACTGTGATTATATGTCACCAAACAATTATGAAGAGCTGTATCGTAGGCTTCAGCAAGACGAATTGCAGCTGGTAGGTTAAGATGAGGAAAACCTCATTTTAACTTGTACTAAATCTTGACATAGGACCAACCCGGTGTCTTAACAAGTTCGTATGCCTTTGGCAAACTAACTCCCATCTGTGCTGATAATTCCTGCACACTCATTGTTGTTTTTTCCATAGTTACCTCCCATTTTTATAAATTTGCTTTGTCCACCTCTTCAAAATCTTCTATCAAACCCGCTCTGGTTGCAGCCATCTTGGCAGAAGATGAATCACTCGTTTTGAGGGTGGGATGAAATTATCAAGGTGCGAATCTGTTTTACTAATTTGTACAGATTTTTGTTGTTTTCAAGAGTATTTTAAGATATAATGTAACCGAAATCTAAAAACTGACGGTAACGCTAACGGTTACGAATTAACGATATGTGTGCGAGGTGAACTTATGCCACTAAATTGGAAAGATGAACCAATTCCATCCAAAGCAGATAAAGCAACAGACATATTGGGATTTAAAGAAATAGGCGGTGTCGGACAGCTTATATACCACCCTTTCAGATTCAAAGAATATAGACTTTGTAATGATAGAGGTGACTATTGTGCCTTTCCAGTTTGCCATCCCGGATATGAACCGGAATTTCCAAATGAAAATGTATTAACTGGAAAAGGATTACTGATAAGTCTATGTAATCTTGCACATCAGATAAACAGCTACGAAAACGACATACCGTATGACCAATTAATCGTAAAATGGTGCCTCGAAAACATGCATCCATACAGTGTTGATTTTATATATTCAGAACTAAATGAGAATTTTGACATCCATAGCTTTGATGCAGATATGGTAGAAAAAGATGGGATATTCGAAATAAACGAATTCCTACATGACCTTGGTAAACTTTACAATGCAGTTATGTATTACGTGGCTTTGGAAGGTATCTGCATTGGTGATGATGAAGCTACCTACGATTTATCAAAAGAAGGAAAATTCTTTGAAGGCTACTCCTTCTTTGAAAAATATAAGCATCCTACTGTTGATGTTCCTGATGAGTTGATTGGAAATATTCACTCACGAGAAGACCTTCTCACAGAAATGAAAAAAGTCAATGAATACATAGCAAATCAACCGGAAGCATATGTTCCGGAAGGTGAATTCGCTACTACTCCATATGATGACTATGAATCGCTGCGAGATACTCTGATTGATATTATTCCGGATTTCAACATGAGACTAAAGGTTAACCCTCGCTCTGGAAAGATTGATTTCTCCACTGATGTGAAATCAGTATTTGATATAGCGTGGTTCACACTTGCGCGAATGATTTCAGAAGACCCGGCACCTGAAGACAAAGGTAAACCTGATAATCGTGGTGAAGATATTATGATACGGTGTCGCAACTGCGGACGCTTTATTATAAGAAAAAGCAACCGCCAGGAATTCTGTGATTCAGATGAATGTCAAAAGGCACGAAATGCCAGAAAACAAAAAGCATATCGTGATAGAAAAGCCATTGAAAAGGCTCAAAAACAGAAGAAAAGCACATAAAAAATAGAATAATTTGGCGAAACTTCTATAAATACACGCTACTGTATTTTATAAGGTGATGCCATATTGTACAGAATTATCGGTGCATTACTACTTCTGCCAATACAACTAGTCCCCCTTCAATTTCGCGGGAATTTATGTCCGAGGGAGCGCCAGTCTTTAAGCTAAAAAGCTGTAGGGATTATTAATCCCCACGGGAGAATAAAATTTACAAATCAGTTACATAAAACTACTTAAAGAGCAATAATAAACAATGCATTAGTTATATCAACATCAATTGCAAAAGGAGGGATGCTATGAGGACCATGCTACTCAGTTTTAGTCCCGAATGGTATCAAGATTTATCAAGCGGACGAAAAATTTACGAACACAGGAAACGCTTTTTTAACGAATCTGTAATCGCATATATTTATTTAGGATTGCCTTATAGGCAAATTGTCGCAAAAGTTCATTTAGGAAAACGTGAAGAATTGTCCGATTGGATCACAAAATATTCCTACGATACGGAAGCAGTAGAACGAATTAATGATTACTTAACCAGAAATCGTTTTGCAATGCCAATCTACAGTTTCCAAGAAATAGAGCCCATAGACGCCCGATTAATGGAACAATCTATTGACGGTTTTAGAGTACCTATCTCCTATATGTTTTTAGACGATAAGCCTGAATTATTTAATTACATTAAATTGAGAGAAGTATTAAAAGGTCAAGAAATCACTCACCGTTTTGATAACATCACATCCAAAGAAATATGTATATGTTAGGAGTTTTTTATGATAGAAAAAATATATGTTCCCCCAATCAAAATACAGGGAATAAAAACTAAATTAGTGGAATTAATATCTGATAATATTTATATGAGTGAAGACTCAATTTGGTATGAGCCATTTATGGGTTCCGGTGTTGTCGGAATTAACCTAGCACCCAGACGAGCTGTTTTTTCCGACACAAATCCACATACAATTGCATTATACAATGCAATAAAGGCTGGCGAAATCACCTCATACAGTGTTAGAGAATATCTTGAATATGAAGGGGCTCAATTAGCAAAAAAAGACGATGAACATTATTACTATATTCGTGACCGTTTTAATGAAAAACATGACCCATTAGATTTCTTATTCTTAAATAGAAGTTGCTTTAATGGAATGATTCGTTTTAACCGTTACTACAAATTCAATGTTCCATATGGACATAAGCCTGAACGATTTGCAAAAGCCTATGTTACAAAAATTGTAAATCAAGTAAAGCATTTAGAAACCATTCTTCCTGAAAACGAATGGGAATTCATCTGCTGCTCATTTGAAGAAACTATTGCAAAAGCCACTCCAAATGACTTTATTTATTGTGACCCACCATATATCGGTAGACATGTCGACTACTACGACAGTTGGAATGAAGAACATGAGGTAGCATTAAGAGATGCACTTTTCGCTTCCGAAGCCAAATTTATGCTTTCAACTTGGGATGAAAACAAATACCGAAAGAATGAATATATTGATACTATCTGGCAAGGATGCCATAAAATTACAAAAGAACATTTTTATCATGTTGGGGCAAAAGAATCCAATCGCAACTCTATGATGGAGGCATTATTAACAAATTATAATCCTGCAGATATTCCTAATAAACCGCTCAAGGAAAACGAAGAACTATCATTATTTTAGCTTCACACACAAAAACACACTGACACATTACAGCGCAATATCAGTGTGTTTTTGTTTATCACCTTAATTCTTCAATTATAGTAATCCCTTTTTCATTACAATACGATATGCATTCACTTACCTCTGAAGTATCGCTTGTGACTTTTATTTCTACATCACGTATTAAAACCCACAACCCTTTTTCTCCTCCTCGAGGACCTTTTGCGTGTATTACGCGCTGTGCCATCATTAACAGATCCTCGTATGAAGGACATTTTTCTCTTCTCCATAAAACATATTTTTCTTCTTCATTCTTCAGAAGATTAATGCTCAATTCGCTATTTTCTTTCGCCCATATAAAATATTCTTCAACTGTTCTATACGTTGTATTCTTCTTAAAATTTCGCCAATAATCATTACATATTATTTTGTCCATAGAAGAAAATGGACCATTTCCATTTGCGAAATCGTCTATACTATTTCGTGTAATAGAACCGATATTGGTGGTATCACCACTTTTCTCTGTGAGCCCTGTTATTTTATATTTTTCTTGAACCCACACTTGCACATTTCCATATGGACATCTAATCATGTTAAAGCTATCTTCTGAATAAGGCATGACACATCCGTCATCATCATATAATCTCTCATAAACAAATCCAATCACATAATGCGCTTTATAATCATCATATGTTCCATTTATATTTTTCTTTCCGTTTTGCAGATATGATTTATAAGAACCTAATGTATACCAAATATTCTTTTTCCGCTTATCTTTATTAGGATTATTTAATCTACATAAGAAGTTTTAATATCGACAGCTACTCTTTTTCCGTCTGGACATATATAATAAAAATCCGGATATTCTGTCTGTGTATCTGGTTTCTTCAATTCATACCCTGGATGTTCAGTTTCTATCTCCTTCAGTAAACTATTACACTTCAACTCAAATATCCTACCCACTAATTTACTGTCTGTTCCATAATATTATGCTCTTCATCCAAAATTCCTTTAACATACCAATTAGGAGCTTTCTTACGTAGTTTCCTCATAAACAACTCAATAAAATTAAATTCATCCATTTTATTTCAGCCCTTTCAACTTCTTCGCATAAGCTAACACTCTTTCAAGCGTAGAAGCATAATCGTATTCATGTAATAATTTAATCTCTGTTTCTTCCTGTTTAGGAAACCATTCCACAAACTCTATCAATGACGAATAAGACCGTTCAGTACTTCGATATTTCGGATAATACTTCCAATAAATATCAAATGCATCCACGCCTAATTCTGTAAACGGTCCCTTTCCTTCTTGCAAATCCCCAAATTTCTTAGTTGAAAATGAACCTATATTCTCAGTATTACCGGATCCCGGCTTATCTCCGGCTATTTTATATTTTTCTTGAATAAAATATTTCACATCATAAAACGGAAATACAATTTTATCTTTATCAGCATAATCAAAAACCTGACTTTCTTGCGCCTGACCGTTTCTTTTATACACAAATCCTATCACATAATGCTTACTATAATCCGTATACTCAAATTCGATATTTTTTGTATTATTTCTCATATACGAACCATATGATCCCAATGTGAATTTTATCGTAGACTGGTCTGTATCTATATATGTTGTCTTAATATCAATTGCAATTTTTTCTTTTGAATCTTTACTGCTCATCATAATAAAATCCGGATATACAGTCTGTGATTCCGGTGTTGTTAATATCATCCCATGTCTAGCAGCTATTTTTTCTAATATCGGTTGAGCATACATCTCAAATATACGTCCGATTATTTTTGAATCAGTTCCTAATGTGTGAATCTTATTCTGTGAATCTAAAATACCATAAGGTTCAAACTTTACCGTTTTCATTTCTTCATAAAACCCGTCAATAATAAAATCACTCATACGAACGCCTCCTCTTTTGTTCCGTCATTTGATAAGCTTAAATATTTTCTAATTCTTCTACCTTCTGAAAAATACTCGATACTGGAACTTCAAATCCATTTGCTATTTTATAAATATTTTGAAGTGATATATTACGTTTTCCTAATTCAACTGAAGCATAATACGTTCTATCCATTCCAATCAATAATGCGAATTTTTCCTGACTAAGCCCTGTTTCTTCTCGTAATTTTTTTATTACCAAGCCAAAATTTTTTTGAACCATAATATACACCTCCACTTCTATATTCTATATTTCTTATGATTTTAAGACAACGGATTATAAGCAACAAAACAACCACCCTTCGTAGTAGATTACTACTAACGAAAAGTGGCTGTATATTTGGCTTTATTCCCTCTCCGGCTCAGACCTTAGTAGCCGAAACCGCAGTATTCATGCAGGTTTGCGGTACATTATGCCCTACTTTACCCCAGTTTGACAAAGTCCGATTTATTGTACAACTGACCTGCCGTGGCAAACGAATAATATTTTTATCATCTTCTTATATCTCCATTTAAGTCTTGTATTTCTTCTCAAACGATTGATATTTCAGGTTTTTTCAACTTTTGAGTTTTCCTTTCTTTTCAAGGTATCTTCTCAAATCTTCTCGTATTTTCTTATATCCCCCTTCAATCTTGGTAAATCCGTTGGTAAAGCAAGTGTCCTTACCAACGGGCTTTTTAACTATTTACTATCCGATATACTTCTTCCTTTGCATCATCAAAATTCACATGAGTATAAGTGTTCAAGGTTACACCCATGTCTGCATGACCTATGATATACTGCAAGGTTTTTAGTTCATCCCGGATTTTTCCATATTAGAAGAAAAGATGTGCCTGCATACATGAGGGGTAACTTTGGGCATCTGGATACGGTAAATCTTGTTGTATTTCTGAATGATATGCTTCAGATACTTTTCCCGTGAGAGCAACCAGCGGCATATCGTTTTTATCCAGAAACAAAAATCCTGCATATCCTTCTACCATCGGATCGACCTTTGGTGTCTCGGTTGGTGGTCCTATGTCAAGATTTAGTACAAGTTAAAATGAGATTTTTCTCATCTTAACCTGCAAGCCGCAATTCGTCTTGCTGAAACTTACGATACACCTTTTCATAATCATTTGGTGACATATAATCACAGTGAATATGGATTCGTTTCGTATTATAAAATGCTTCTAAGTATTTGAAAGCCAAACGATATGAATGCTCATAATCTCTGATTTCAAATCGATTTAACCATTCTCTCTTGATCAAGGAATGAAACGACCCAATACATGCATTATCCCATGGATATGCCTTTTAAAACTTGTTCATCAAGGATCTTTTTTAATTCGCTGCTGAAGTCAGAATCTTTGGTTATGATTGTCCAGGGCTTGATCCATTGCGCTTTGATGCCTATTTGTTTCATAGCCTTACCAACGGTACGCTCGGAGATCATTTTTCCTGTTTTTGCAAACGCATAATAGCTCCCATTAAATAGCCTTATGACAAACTGGCAATAATATCACGGATTCTATGATCGTTCCATGTCCAGTCACACTGAAATTCCTGTAGTTGCATTTTCCCCGAATTCACTTCACCAAAAAATTATCTTAGATTTGTATCTAATGATGACAGTGATATAATCATTTTCCTTTCCTATACTTCCAAATATTATTGTTTTCCATTTTGTAATTACAATACAAATATTTCATAATCTGCTTTCGCAAAAAATCTCGTCTGTAAATGCAATACTCTTTTCCCCACGAGGATTCTCTCCTGCACTTTTCTTTACATAAAGTATACGGC
>ERZ791834.360-NODE-360-length-35377-cov-6.42673_pt1 | contig 35377 bp, 44 predicted proteins | sample MGYA00510293_ERZ791834 | MGnify/ENA primary metagenome ERZ791834 (study PRJEB30046, sample SAMN00715253) | human gut metagenome | study: EMG produced TPA metagenomics assembly of the A metagenome-wide association study of gut microbiota in type 2...
CTTGCTCCGGGGGAGGAAATGGAATATACATTAGTCTATGTGGTAGACGAAGATCAGCTTTCAAATATGTATCTACATTTTTATCCAGAAAATGAGATGGAGATGAATGGAGAGTATCTGACAACTCCGTATGTGGACATCAGCCAGTAAAGAAAGCAGACAGAAATCTGAATGAAAGATTCAGATGACAAAAAAGAACTTGTGTGGATGGGAGAAAAGAAAGAAAAATCTCCATCGCATAAGTTCTTTTTTGTTACAAAAATATTACAAAGACTACACTTTTTCTTGTGATTTTTAAAACTTTATTGTATTATATATAGGATAATGGAAAAAAATAGATATAGAATCAAATGAAATAAACAATAGATGAGAAACGGGTGAATGAATTTTGATCAAAGATAATCAGAAACATTTTAACCGGATGCATGTTGTGCTGGATGCATGTGTGATTATTTTTTCTTATGTTCTGGCATGGTATCTTCGGTTTAAGAGCGGACTGTTTCAGCAGGATCCGTGGTTTTTATCTCTTCATGAATATATGGGAGCACTTCTCTACATTGTTCCGGGCTACTTAATGTTGTATTATTTATTCCAGCTTTATACGCCGAAACGGGTACGTGGACGGAGACTGGAAGCATGGAATATTCTGCAGGCAAACACGATTGGGCTGATGGTGTTCACATTCGTGTTGTATATTATAGAGCAAGCAAACTTTTCCAGAAAAATGATCGCGATTTTTTTCTGCGTGAATATTGTGACAGAGATTTTTATGAGAAATCTTGTGCGGCATTTTCTGCGGGATATGCGGAAGCGCGGTTATAATCAGAAACATATGATTTTGATTGGATACAGCCGGGCAGCGGAGCAATACATTGACCGGATCAAGGCAAATCCAGAGTGGGGATACACCATCCGGGGAATTCTGGATGACAATCAGCCGAGAGGAATGGAATATAAGGGTGTCAAGGTGATTGGTACGATTGAAAATCTAAAGATCATCCTGCCGCAGAATCGTTTGGATGAGATTGCGATCACACTTGGAATTAATGAGTATTCCAAGTTGGAATCCATTGTTGCAATGTGCGAAAAATCAGGAGTGCATACGAAGTTTATTCCGGATTATAATCACATCATTCCGACCAAACCGTACACGGAGGATCTTTTGGGACTTCCGGTCATCAATATCCGCCATGTACCACTCAGCAACACATTGAACCGATGGATGAAGCGATTGATGGATATTTTCGGAGCCATCGTCGCAATTATTTTATTCTCTCCGGTCATGCTGCTTGCAGCAATCCTTGTCAAGACGACATCAGAAGGACCGCTGATTTTCAAGCAGGAGCGTGTGGGACTTCACAACAGACCATTTTATATGTATAAATTCCGATCAATGGTTGTGCAGGATAAAGCAGCAGAGAAAGGAAAGTGGACCGTCCAGAATGATCCGCGCGTGACACCGATCGGCAAATTTATGAGAAAGACAAGCATCGACGAACTTCCGCAGTTGTTCAATGTCCTGAAAGGTGAGATGAGCCTTGTGGGACCAAGACCGGAACGACCGTTTTTTGTAGAGAAATTTAAAGAAGAGATTCCGCGCTACATGGTCAAACATCAAGTACGCCCGGGGATTACTGGGTGGGCACAGATCAATGGCTACCGGGGGGACACTTCTATTATGAAGCGAATCGAATATGACTTGTATTATATTGAAAACTGGACTATCGGGTTGGATATTAAAATATTGATTTTGACGTTCTTTAAAGGCTTTATCAATAAAAATGCATATTAGTAAGGAGATTATAGATGGGAACAAAGAGACCGTCCGGGAGACGATATCCGGAAGATGAAAGAGAGATGAGAGCAGCAAGATCCGCTTCGGAGCGGAGACGACTTGCACTGGAGGAGAAGAGACGGGCGAAGAAGAAAAAGAGGAGAAGAAGAATCGGTATTTTAGTAGCTGAAGTGATTATCCTCAGTGTATTGTGTGTTTTTGCATATGCGACAGTAAAGATGGACAAGCTTGATTTCAATTTTCTGGATGAAGATAAGCTGGAAGTATATAAGGACACCGGACCGTATACAAATATAGCGCTGTTTGGTCTTGACGCCAGGGAAGGTGAGAGCATTGAGAGCGGTGTGCGAAGCGACAGTATGATGATCGCCAGCATCAATAATGAGACGAATGAGGTAAAAGTCGTTTCTATTTTCCGAGATACACTGTTAAAACAGCAGGACGGTACGTTTGACAAGGCGAATGCGGCATATTCGTATGGAGGGCCGCAGGAGGCGATTGCACTTCTGAACCGAAATCTGGATCTGGATATTAAAAACTACATGAGTGTGGACTTTAAGGCGCTCTCTGATGTGATCGATGCACTCGGTGGAATGGAATTGGAACTGACTGCAGAGGAAGTTGTACATATGAATAATTACTGTGTGGAAACTTCAGAAGTGACTGGCAAAGATTACGAGAGAATCGAGCCGGAAGTGGCAGGAACTTACCATTTAAATGGTGTGCAGGCGACATCCTACGCCAGAATCCGTGCCACGGCGGGAGGAGATTACAAGAGAGCGGAGCGCCAGCGGCTTGTGATCGAGAAGATTGTAGAAAAAGCACAGAAGGCAAATTTAAAAACATTGGATAAGATTATAGACGTCGTATTTCCGCAAGTATCCACCAGCTTTTCTTCTAAAGATCTGATTGGGATTGCAGCGAATGCACTCTCTTATCAGTTGGGAGAGACACAGGGATTCCCATATAGTATTGCAGATACAGATGTAGTCGATGGATATGAAGGCTCTTATGTAGTTCCTTCAGATTTTGACGGGGATGTCAAAAAGCTGCATGAATTTTTGTTTAATGAGAAAGACTATCAGGTATCGGATACGGTCAAGGAAATCAGCCATGAGATTGACGTGATGTCAGGAGCAATTGTGGAAGATGGATATACCGATGAGTATGGGACCGATGAAGGATATTCGGAAGAACCATACGGTGGTTATGAGTCTGACGGTTACGAGACTGATGTTTATGAAAGTGAAAATTACGAAGGATCTTACTAAGAAGAGAAAAAGAGCAGGAAGACAGGGGACACAAGTGTAATAATGTTAGAAGAAAGAAGAAAAAGAGCTGATGTCATTATTCCGGTCTATAGGCCGGATGAAAAATTAAAAAAACTGTTGGAAGGGTTAAGAAAACAGACACATTTGGCAGAGCATATTTTTCTGATCCATACAAAGACAGAGGGAGTCTCGTTAGAGTGGTGTAAAGAATACGAAACAGTACAGATTATAGAAATCCGGCCAGAGGAGTTTGATCATGGAGGAACAAGACGGATGGGTGCAGAACTGTCTGACGAGGAATTTCTGATTTTTATGACACAGGATGCAGTGCCGCAGGATCAGTACTTGATCGAAAAACTGATGGAACCTTTCCAAGATTCAAAAGTCGGAGCAAGTTATGCAAGGCAATTGCCGGATAAAGACTGCCGGATGGTGGAATGCTATACGCGAAGCTTTAATTATCCACAGGAAAGCAGAATAAAAACGATTGAGGATGTGGATAAACTTGGAATTAAGACGTTCTTCTGTTCAAATGTATGTGCCGCTTATAAAAAGTCAGTTTATAAAGAACTGGGGGGATTTGTACCGCGGGCGATCTTTAATGAAGATATGATTCTGGCAGGGACAATGATAAAGGCAGGATATGGCATCGCATATGCGGCGGATGCAAAAGTAATCCACTCTCACAATTACAGTGGGAGACAGCAGTTTCACAGAAATTTTGATCTTGCAGTTTCGCAGAAAGATCATCCGGAGATTTTTGCTGGGATCTCATCCGAGAGCGAGGGAATCCGCCTTGTGATTTCAACAGTCAAATATTTACTGAAAAATAAGAAAGGGATGGAAATTCCCGGTCTGATTGTACAGAGTGGGTGCAAGTTTCTGGGATATAAACTGGGGCTGCATTATGAGAAGCTGCCGGAATGGCTTGTTTTGCGCTGCACGATGAATAAAACTTACTGGAAATCACAAAAAAACGCATAAAGTCATTGTAGTTCGCTGATAAGTGCGATATGATAAAAGATAGCTTACGGATAAAAACATAGAAGAACAGTTGTAGGAAAAGAAGAAAGGATACAATTATGACACAGAGACAGTCAAGAAGAAGACGTGCAAGGAGAAGACGGAAGCATGGATTTTCCACATGGTCACTGGGAAAGAAGATTTTATTAGTTTTTGTCATTGCATTGCTTTTGATGATCACGGTAGGTGTTGTCTATGCGGCAGATAAGCTTGGCAAACTTGAGCAGACGAAGCTGGACACAAAGAAATTGAGTATTTCAGATGAAATTGATCTTGGAGATGGATATACGAATCTCGCATTGTTTGGACTGGATTCCAGAGATGGGGAGTTAGGCGAAGGTGTCAGAAGTGACAGTATTATCATCGCAAGTCTGAACAATAAAACAAAAGAGATTAAGATGGTTTCTTTATATCGTGACACGCTGTTAGAACTGGAAGACGGAAGTCTGAACAAAGCAAACTCGGCATATGCATTCGGAGGTCCGGAAGAAGCGGTCGCGATGATCAATAAAAACCTGGATCTGAATATTGAGGATTATATTGCAGTGAATTTCAACGCACTTGTCGATGTCATCGATGCACTTGGCGGCATGGATGTAACATTGTCTGATGCGGAAGTAGTGCATATGAATAATTATTGTGTGGAGACTTCGGAAGTGACAGGAAAGTCTTATACAAAGATTGAACCAGAAGTTGCAGGAACGTATCACCTGAATGGAGTGCAGGCGACATCGTACGCACGTATCCGCTACACAGCCGGAGGAGATTTTGAAAGAACAGAGCGTCAGCGTTTTGTTCTGGAACAAATAGCGGAGAGTGCAAAAAAGGTAAGTTTTTCTTCGTTGAATTCCATCATGGATAAAGTATTCCCTCAGGTGGCAACAAGTATGGAACTTGGGGAAATGTTAAAATATGCCAAAATAGGAACCAGTCTTAAGATTGGCGCTACGAAAGGATTCCCGGAAGCCAATACGAGTGATACACTAAGTGGTGTCGGAAGTGTAGTAATTCCAGACAGTCTGATCCAGAGTGTCAGAGAACTGCATGAATTTTTATTTCCGGATCTGGAGTATGAAGTGTCTTCCACTGTGACTGCGATAGATGAAAAAATAAGAAATAAATCTTTGGACCGTTCGGATGGATCTGATTTTGTGGAAGATGAAGTAAACTTCTATTCGGAACCGCAGTATTATGAGTATGGAAGTCCGGAACAGGATGTATGGACTGGCGGAGAGACTCAGACACCAGATTATGGAACAGGAGATTCTTCGGGAAGTATCGAGGGATCAGGAACTGGAGAATCAGGTTTGCCGGGAGGTGACGGAACCATTTCACCGGACGGAGGTGGAAGTGATCTCGGCGGTGGAGATGTAGGAGATAGTATGGGAGGCGGAGAGACTGGCGGTGTTGATACCGGAACCGGTCAAGAGATGACGCAATAACAAGAAACATACGATAAAGAGGATAAGAGGATGAAGATAGCAAAGAAAACAGCAGCATTTTTATTGGTATTATTTTTGGGAATCCAATGTATGCCGTTGACTGCACTGGCGGCGGACGGAACATTGTCATTCTCAGATCCTACTGCAAAAGCAGGAGAAACGATAGAAGTAACTGTCAAGATCAACACAGCAGAGGGACCGATCGGGGACGGTCAGGTACAGGTTACCTATGATCCGACCTATCTGGAATTTGTCAGTGGAGTCAATGCAACTGGAGAAGCAGGAACGATTACGCTTTCTGCATCCGGAAATGGGATAGATTCTGAACTCGCATACAGCATGACCTTCAAGGCTTTGGCAGAGGGAGAGACAACTTTGCAGGCAGTGGGATATACAGCGTATACGTTTGGTGGTGAAGAATTGAATCTGACACTTGGGACATCTGCGGTTAAGATTGAAGCGGGAGATGGCACACAGCCGGCCGCTGCACAGCAGCCAGGCACACAGACTATGATTGAGCTGGATGGAAAGCAGTATTTTATTGCAGATGATATTCCAGAAGCGCTGATCCCGGAAGGATATGAGAAGAGCCAGCTCACATATGAGGGAAGCCCACATACAATCCTTGTGCATACCGGAAGCGGTCAGAAGATGATTTATTTGATGGATACGCAGGGGGAGGGAAACCTGTTTTTATATGATAGTGAGACAGATCATTTTTCTGCGTTTGAAAAGATAGACTTATCAAGTGATTCGTATATTCTGATCACAGACGACAAAGAAAGTGCAAATATTCCGGAAGATTATGAGGAAACAACAATTCAGATCAATGGGAAAGTATTTCCTGCATGGCAGAATGTAGTTGACACAAAATTGGCTGATTTCTGTCTGGTATATGCAGTGGATAATGCTGGTAAAAAAGGGTTATACCAGTACGACAGCACACAGAAGACCTACCAGAGATTTCTTCCTCCAACGGCAGAAAAAGAGAAACAAGATGGTTCTGTTGCAAATAAGGTGACAACATTTGTAGAGGAGAATCTTCCGAAAATCATGGTAGGAGCTTGGGGAGTTTTCCTGATGATGTTGCTACTCATTGTGATCCTTGCTGTAAAACTTCGCCATAGAAATGAAGAACTAGATGATTATTACGATCAGGAATATGACGAAAATCCGCGTGCAGGGAGAGGGCTCTCGTCAGAGGATTATGATGAGTCCGACGACGATGACTATGATTACGAAGAGGATTATGACGAGTCTGACGATGATGACTATGATTACGAAGAGGATTATGACGAGTCTGATGATGATGACTATGATTACGAAGAGGATTATGATGAGTCCGAGGAAGATGACTATACTTATGAGGATGCTTATGACGAGACCGAGGACGATTATGACGATGACTATGATTATGAAGAAGACTATGAGTCGGAAGATGCTTATGATGATTTGTTAGACTATTATGATGATGACGATGATTATGAGTTGGAGCGGGAGATTCTGGACGAGGATGAAGGATTTTTCGATAAGAGAAGCGGTAAAAAAAGAGGAATCGATTTAATCTAATCAGTAGTGTAGAAAGAAAAGTTTCGATGAAAGGGGAGTACGAATCATGAAGATGAAGAAAGTAAAAGCAGTTTTAGCAGCATTTGCGCTGATTGCTATGATGCCGTTTCAGGTAATGGCAGCAGATGGAAGTATTATGTTTTCTGATTTGACAGAAGAAACGGGAAGAAGCGTAAAGACAGGTGAGACGGCTGAAATTAAATTTGCGGTAGCCTCTACAGCAGGTGCGATTGGAGAGGCCAATGTCACTTTGACTTATGATGCCAGCGCGCTGCAGTTTGAAGGCGCAGAAGGTGTCACAGAGGGAAGTGAAAAAGGATCGCTGGTCTATACGGGAAAAGGGGATGGAACAGCAGCAGAATTAAGAACAACTCTGAAATTTAAAGTATTAAAAGCAGGAGATTTGTCGATCCATGTCGCATCTTATCAGGTGACCTCCAGTGTGGGAGCACAGCTGACTGAAGTGGAAACAGGAAGTTCTGCAATCACAGCACTTCCAGGGGAGACAGAGGTGGCAGAGCAAACTGGCAGCGAACAGCAAGGACAGACGACAGGAGAAGCAATTGAGATTTCAGATACATACAAGATCACGCTTCTCACAGAAAAGCCGGATACAGAACTGCCGGAGAATTATGTAGATACAGAATTGACATTGAATGGAAAATCTTATCCGGTATGGCAGGATGAGAATAAATCTTCTTATTACATCGTCTATGCAGAAAACAGTGATGGTGAAAAACAGTTATATCAGTATGATTCAAAAGAGGGAACTTACCAGAGATTTATTGCGCCGGAGACAGAAAAAGACAGCGCATCGGGAATCAAAGGGAAGATCAAAGGTGTGTTGGAAGGACATCTGATGCAGGCAGTTATCGGAGTGGCAGCGGTTGTCGCATTCCTTCTTCTGATGGTGTTGATTCTTGCAATTAAATTGCATAGACGCAACCGAGAGCTGGATGAGATGGAGCTGTTCGGTATGCAGGAAGACGATGATTTTGAAAATGACCTTTCAGACTATGAAACAGATGCTGATGAGGTTGAGTTTGATGACGATTATGATGAATATGAAGAGGATGATTACGAAGAGGATTACGATGACGAAGACGACTTTGATGATGAGGACGACTTCGAGGATGAATTTGATGATGAGGAAGATCGCTCTAAGACATTTTCCATGGACTTCATTGATCTTGATTAAGAATACATTCTAGTATGAGAATCTAATACTGTGCAATCATGACAGGATAAAAGCTGTTGTGGAACAAAAAATTATGAAAATGTGTGCATAGATAAAATCTGTGAAACAGTTTTCTAGTGTAATTTTGTTCTGCGACAGCTTTTCTATTTGAGAAAATGCTTTACAAAATTCGATATTCTTGCTACAATACAACACGAAAATGCAAAAAAAACGGATGTTTGTGCAAAAAGGAGGACTTATACCATGTGTGGGATTGTAGGATATATAGGAAATGAACAGGCGGCACCGATACTGTTAGATGGATTATCCAAGTTGGAATACCGAGGATATGATTCTGCGGGGATTGCTGTCTATAACGGAGCGGAGATCGCAGTTGCAAAGTCTAGAGGAAGATTACATGTGTTGAGTGAGTTGACACAAGAGGGGAAAAGTCTTCCGGGGACAAGTGGGATTGGGCATACGAGATGGGCGACACATGGTTCACCATCGGATCAGAATGCACATCCACATGTCAACAAGGAAGAAAGTATTGTGGTAGTACATAATGGAATTATTGAGAATTATTTGAAACTCAAGAAGAAATTAGAGAAAAAAGGATATGAGTTCCAATCGGAGACAGACACGGAAGTGATCGCGCATCTTTTGGATGATTATTACAAAGGCAATCCGTTGGAGGCCATTACAAAGATCATGCATCGAATGGAAGGCTCTTATGCACTTGGAATTTTGTTCAAAGATCATCCGGGAGAACTTTACGCAGTGAGAAAAGACAGCCCGCTGATTGTAGGGCGTACAGACGGTGGAAATATCATTGCATCTGATGTTCCTGCTGTCTTGAAATATACAAGAGATGTGGTGTTTATTGAAAATGAGGAGATTGTAAAGATGACAAAAGAAGAACTGTCATTTTTTACAGTGGATGAAGAACCAATCGAGAAAACAACAACAAGAATTGAGTGGGATGTAGATGCGGCAGAAAAGGGCGGATATGAGCATTTTATGCTGAAAGAAATGTATGAACAGCCAAAAGCAATTACAGATACTGTTGCACCGAGGATCAAAGAAGAACAGATTGTGATTGAAGAATTAGGTATGAGTGATGAGGAAATCAAAAGCATTCAAAAAATTATGATCGTTGCCTGTGGATCGGCATATCACGCAGGTGTTACGAGCAAGTACATTTTTGAAGGGCTGGCAAGAATTCCGGTAGAGGTAGATGTTGCATCGGAATTTCGATATCGGGATCCAATCCTTGGAGACGGTACACTTGTACTGATCATCAGTCAGTCAGGAGAAACGGCGGATTCACTGGCGGCATTGCGCGAAGCAAAGAGAAAAGGAAGTAAGGTACTTGGGATTGTCAATGTTGTGGGAAGTTCGATTGCAAGGGAAGCGGACAATGTGATGTATACATGGGCAGGACCGGAGATTGCAGTCGCTACTACGAAGGCATATTCCTCTCAGCTTGCAGCACTGTATCTCCTTGCAATGAAATTTGCGGGCGTGAGGGGGAAAATAACACCAGAATTGCAAAGAGAAATGTTGTCAGATTTAAGAAAACTTCCAAAACAGGTAGAAGTACTCTTAAAGCAACAGGAGAAAGTTCAGAAATTTGCAAACAGATATCTGGCTGCAAAGGACATATTTTTTATCGGGCGTGGAATTGACTATGCGATTTCGATGGAGGGATCTTTAAAGTTAAAAGAGATTTCCTATATCCATTCAGAAGCCTATGCGGCAGGAGAATTGAAACATGGAACGATTTCTCTGATCGAGGAAGGAACACTTGTGGCAGCGGTATTGACACAGGAAGATCTGTACAAGAAAATGATCAGCAATATGGTTGAGGTAAGGACGAGAGGTGCTTTTGTTCTTGCAATTACAAATGAAGGCAATACGGAAGTAGAGAGAGCCGCTGATTACGTTCTCTATATCCCGAAAACAAATAAATACTTTACAAATTCACTTGCGATCATTCCGCTGCAGTTATTTGGATATTATGTGTCAGTCGGAAGAGGATGCGATGTGGATAAGCCGAGAAATCTCGCAAAATCGGTGACAGTGGAATAAACAAGATCTAAAAACACTTTTTTTTAACGAAGAGAACACAATTCCATCACAAATATCGCTTATACTGATAATCACAAAAGCGAAAGAATATGTGAAAAGGAAGGGAGACTTGTTTATGGATAATCAATATAATTATAATACACCAAATGATCAGTTTCAAAATCAGGCAACGGGGAATGGAGGACCGGATTTTCATTTCGGACAGACAGACCCAGATTTTTCTCACAGAAAAAAAGAAAAGAAACCGCGAGATCATAAAAAAGCAGCGAAAATTGCAGGAGGGCTCTGTTTTGCAGTTGCATTTGGCGTGATTGCAAGTGCGGCGTTTCAGACAACAAATTTCGTGGGAAATGCTCTTTTCGGAGAAAAAGTAAAGACAGAGAAATCTTCTGAGAAGAAGGTCGACAGTACATCTTTGACAAGAACATCAAGCACAGTGACATCTGACGTGTCAGAAGTAGTAAACAGTGTGATGCCGTCGGTTGTATCTATCACAAATATGAGTGTACAGCAAGTACAAAGTTTCTTTGGAGGAACAAGCAGTCAGGAAGTACAAAGCAGCGGTTCAGGAATCATTGTCGGACAAAATGACACAGAACTTTTAATCGCGACAAACAATCATGTTGTGGAAGGAAGTACAACATTGACTGTCAGCTTCATCAATGAGTCAAGTGCAGAAGCAAAGATTAAAGGAACAGATGCATCAAGAGACCTTGCAGTCATTGCGGTTCCACTGGAGAACATCGAAGAAGAGACGATGGGAGAAATCAAAGTAGCAACCTTGGGAGATTCCACAAAGCTTCAAGTAGGGGAGCCGGTAATTGCAATTGGAAATGCACTTGGTTATGGACAGTCAGTGACAACAGGAATTGTCAGTGCATTGAACAGACAGATTGATATGGAAGGATTTGATGCAGAATTGATTCAGACAGATGCTGCAATCAATCCGGGAAACAGTGGTGGAGCCCTTGTCAATGCGAATGGAGAGGTGATCGGAATCAATACAGTGAAAGTAAGCAGCGATGCGGTAGAAGGAATGGGATATGCAATTCCAATTTCTGATGCAAATGAGACGATCACAACTTTGATGAACAAAGAAACAAGGGAGCAGGTACCGGAAGATGAGAGAGGATTTTTAGGAGTTGAAATCACAAACGTGGAGGCAGAAAGTGCCGAATTATACGGTATGCCGACCGGTGTTTATATCAGAAATGTCATCGAAGGAACCGGGGCGGAGAAAGCAGGACTTGTGCGTGGCGGAGTCATTACAGAGCTTGACGGAAGCAGTGTAGACAGTATGACAACACTCCAGAATTTACTTTCTTACTACCGTGTGGGAGAAACTGTGACACTGACGGTAGAGATGCCGGGAAAAGACGGTTCATATGAGGAAAAAGAAGTGGAAGTTGTCTTGAGTGAAAAACAGACTGAAACAGCAATTCCAAAGAGATAGGAAAAGAAAATAATAAAAAAGAGCATCCTTCAGAAAACGAAAACATTTCCATGAATGGTTTTCTTAGAAGGATGCTCTTTCTCTTTTAGAATGTTATTCAGTGTCGCACTTGAAGCAAGATTTCATATCAAATTCAGGATTGAACGCATAGAAGTTTTTGCTGTCCAAATGATCTTGAACGATTCGGAGACTTTCACCGAAGAGTAGTTATGTAAGCATACGAAACAAACGACAAAACAAACAGGTAAACAGCTACTCTCCAAATCATCAGCGCTCATCAGGGCGCTTTTTTCTTTAGGGAGTAATTGGGAAAGGAGACGTATGAACAAACTATTCTTAGAACACTATATGCACACAGCTCCGGAGGGAACGGAGCAGAAATATATATTTTTGACAGATGACAGGGAGATTGCATTTAATATCATTGCTGCCGGTTACAAGGCGGTTTTGATTTTGGAACAGGAAGACGGTTATTATAATGTGGATAGTTTTATTACATATATGGATAAAATTATGCTGACAGGAACTTATCAAAGCGAATATTGCTATATTCCGGCTTGTTCCGAAAAAAGGATCAATAATACATTGGAACAATATTTCCAACAAAATCTGATGAAGTATCATCAGGGATGGAGGTTATTCAGAAACAAGGAATATCTTGGGAGAACAGAATATCAGCCGGAATTAAAATCCATTCTATCTGATTTCATCAAACGATTTGAAGGCAGGCAGAATGAACTGCCGGATTTAACTCGATTTCATAAATATAACGAACAGGGCAAGCGAATTGGCGTATTCGACATGGAGATTGTGGACTATCTGATGCAGACGGTCCATTTTTTTATGCTTGGAAATACACCATATCTTTACGAAAATGGATGTTACCATGAGGATAACAAGGGGATTCGTTTAAAAGCAATGATTCAGAAATTGATTTTCCGGGATTGTATTAAGGCGACGACGATTCAGAGCATTTACAATCTTCTGGTGTCGCAGCCACAGGTTCAAAAACGCTTCTCAGATTTGAATAATCAGCCGTCTCATTGGATTAACTTCCAGAATGGATATTTTGATGTGATGGAATGGAAAATGCTGGAACATAACGCAAAGTATCTGATGATCAATCAGATTCCGTTTTCCTTCCATCCTGAACAGGCAGAAACAATTTTGGCCGGAGGAGAAATCATCAGAAAATATCTTGATTCTTCTATCCCGGATAAAACCGATCAGAAGACATTCTGGCAATATCTTGGTTATTGCATGACCACAGACACTAGGTTCCAGAAGTTCTTAATGATAAAAGGAAAAGGCGGTACTGGTAAATCTGTTATGATTTCTTTTGCACAACGGCTCATTGGTGCAGAGAATTATGTCAGTATGTCTTTGCAGAATCTGAATGAACGCTTCTATCCAACCGGATTATTTGGAAAGCTGCTGAATGCCTGTGCAGATATTCCCAGCACTGCGATGGAACGGGTGGATGTAATTAAAAAAGCGGTTGGGGAAGATACGCTTCTCTATGAGAAGAAAGGACAAGATCCAACTCAGTTCAACAGTTATGCGAAATTATTGTTTTCCGCAAATGAGCTTCCGCTGAATCTGGATGATAAGACAAACGCCTATTATCGTCGCCTTCTTGTTTTGGATATGAATCATGTGATTTCAGAAAAAGAAAAGGATTCACAGTTAAAGGAGAAAATGTACCAGGAAGCGGATTACGGGATTCATATGGCGCTGCGGGCATTGAAGAAACTGTATGAGGAGCAGCATTTTGTTGAGAGTAATCATAGCAAAGAGTGTATTGAAAATTTATATCGCTCTGCGGACAGTGTGAAAGCATTTACTGATGATATGCTGTGCCATAAGAAAAATGAGAAGATGAGACGAAGTGATGTCTATAAAATGTATGCGGATTATTGTGAAGAGAATGGACGAACCCCTCATGGGAAATCACAGTTCTGGAAATATATGGGAGATAAGGGATATATCATAAAACGATATTCTGACGGTGTGTATTACTTCAAAGATACTACACCGAAAGAAACGGAATTTACGGAAATAGACGATACGATAGAGAATCCGTTTGAACAAATTCATCTATCCTCGTTTCCGGAAAATGACAAAAATGATAAAAATGACAAAATGAAAGAGGAAATTCTTGAAAATGGTGCTTGATGAAAAACGGATGGAACCATCAGCCTGTCATTTCTATCATTTTGTCATAACTGAATATGACCGCAGAGGTCAGATGAAGAAGTCGATGTATTTGAGCGAAGGCAAAAATATATCGGCTTTTTTGTGTAATAGGAAAGTTCCTATTACACAAAAAGCGCTCCGCGCAGGATGCGACCAGATGCATATGGAATATGACTGCTTATGGCAGTCTGCATCTGGCGCGCAAAGCGGACTTGTCCGCTTTGTTTCAGGTCAAGGGCAGCCGCCATTGCCCAGTTAAGCGGCGTTTCGCCACTTAATACTGGGTATTATCTGACGAAGAACATGGAAGAAATCACTACTTTGTGAAAGCAGATAAGAAACATTTCTTAACACCGAAGCAGATTATTTGAGAAAGGAAAGGAGAAAACTTATGAGAGTATCAAGACACAATGGACGCTCCGGGAAGCATGGAGTCTACAACCCGAAGCACAATGATCGAAGATTCAATGTTCAGCACAGCGAACACATTGACTCAGAACGAAAAAAGGAAAATCTTTATTGGGATTGTTATCAGGGAATTTTCAAAGATGAAAACCCGGCAGAGATGACTTTTGAACAGGTGGAAGAAAAATTTTATGAGGAAATTTTTGCAGATTTTATCAAAGGACAGAATGCTCGCAATATAAAGAATCGCCATCCGGAACGAAACAGGACAGCAAAGGATTTGCTGAATGATAAAAGAACCTGTCCGGAAGAAACCATCTATCAGATTGGAAATATTGATTCCTCGATTGATTATTTTGATTTATATTGCATCTGTCAGGAATTCTTTGATTTTATAGAAAGACTGTTTGGTAAAAATGTAAAAATCATAGATTGGGCGTTACATGTGGACGAGGGAACCCCTCATATCCATGAACGCCATGTTTTTATATGGGAAAATCAATATGGAGAATTGTGTCCCAAACAGGAAAAAGCATTGGAAGAAATCGGGTTTGAACTGCCTGATCCGTCAAAAAAGCAGGGAAAGAATAATAATCGTAAGATGGTTTTTGATGATTATATGAGACAGCATTTTATTATGAAATGCCATAAATTCGGAATTGAAGTAGAATCGGAAGCCATCTATGGCGGCAGACAATATCTGGAAAAACAGGACTATATCATTCAGAAACAGCAGGAGAAAATCGCAGAAAAAGAACAGAAAATCAAGGAACTGGAAGAAAAAATTTTAGATTCAGAAACATTGATTCAGGAAGTTTCTGCAGTCGCTTATGAGAAAGCAGTGGAGATTGTTTCCGACAAGGCAAGGGAAGAAGCATTGAATGTAGCGGAGAAACAGATTGAGATTTATAAAGAATGGCTGTCCAGTCCGGATAGAAAAGCTTCGGAAAAAATGAGGAACTATGCAATCTCTCAGATGGAAAGTCTTGGAAAGAATATACGGAATGCGATAAAGAAGTTATCTAGCCGATTGGAAGAAATCTTTAGGAAACCGGAGGTCAGGAAGGAAGTGACGGAGCAGATAGAGAAAAAATCCAGGGATTCGATACTGGAGAGGCTGCAAGAAAAAAAGAGAATAATCAAAGAAACGGAAAAATCTGATTCTGTCAGGAAGAAATACATGGATAGGGAGTTGTTATAATCGACAATCAAACAGATTTTTTGTCTTATTTTAAATTCTTGGACTGAAAATCTGTACCATTTATTAGAAGGATATAGTATAATGAACATAATTGTAAGCGGTTTGCAAATTAGAACTACACGACAAGAATCGGTGAAGATGTAAAAACGCTTGCGTATGATATGACATCTTTTCGATTGCTTACTGAAGTATCAGTAAGCCCTACTTTTCTTGGTTGGGTATTTTGCTTTGCGGGAAAAGTTCGGATTCTTGCACCGGAAAGTGTGAAAGAACAATATAAACAAATGATACAAAAAGTAAGTGAAGATATTTTGTAAAACAGATAGTAAGGCATCTTTATGAGGAGGAGAAAAATGCACGAGTTGCGAATATACAAAAGATTTTATTCAAGCGTCATCACGATAGCATTGGCTTTAGTTCTATTTGTAAGAACTGCGCCTATCAATACTTATGCTGAAGCAGAGAAAAACACAATCGTTGGAAAAGTATATGAATTTGATGAAGATAATGATTATGAGTTTTCTAAAGTGGAAAAATCAACCGCTTCAGATAAGGCAGATACATACGGAAGTTTTTCGGTTTCAGGAAAAATAGGTAATGTAACTGAAAAAAATGGTATTCCATCTTATGAAGTAGATTACGGTAATCTTAACATTTATTATACTTATAGTGATACACTTTTAAAAGCGGATGAAAAATCGTGGCATCTTATTGATGATAAAGGCAAAAAGATTGGCGGTAAAAAATTAGACGAAAAAATATTAAAGGGTGCAATTATTCTTCAGACATCAAAAGACAGAAAAAACTGGACCGATGTCAAAACTCTTACGAATGTGTTTAGTGAAAAACCAATTAGAACAGAGGCATTATATAAAACCACAGATGTTCAAATATTAAATGGCTGCTATTATCGTCTTATAGTTGCGTATGAAACACGAAAACTTGACAAAACAAATAAAGTGTTATTTGTTCCCGTAAAAGATTATGAATATAGAAAAATTGCTGAAGTCTATGAGTTTTACGCATATACTCTGTCATCTGAAAAAGATGTGACTACATCTGAACAGACATACGCTTTAGGAGAAAAAACAAGAGTAAAGGAGTTTGATGGATATTCAGGAAGTAGCGAGATAAAAAAAGATGACGTTCATTATGGATGGGATATAGGACAATTTTTTGTAAGTGGTTATACAGATAAGGTGAAAGAATCTGACGGAAACGTTGTATTCTTAAAAAATGTCGGAGATACGGTTACTCTTTGGTTTAATTTGCAGCAGGATATTAACAAGTTGAATGGTGATGAAGATTTGAAAATTACTGCGGATACAGAGGGATTTGACCAGTATTTTGAAACGCCGAGAATAAATTTTGGTAAAGGTACTTTGATAATTCGTTATACAGATTATAATAACAATTCTTCTGAGCCGCAGATATATACAAAATATTTAGAAGCCAATGCAACTGTTGGTTCAAACACAAAAGTACAACTATTTGAAGAAGGTGACTATGAGATTGCATTGGATTACGAGGTGACTTCGGACGAGTTGATTGATAAAGTTGGACATTATAGAATATTTTTTACATTCTCAGTTCGTAATGGAAATTGCATGGTATATCCATTAGATGTTTCAACTGGAAGTGAATTAACAAATAGTTCTATGACAGAGAACGGTTTTATGTTGGATTTAGCAAAATCTCGTTATTTGCAAATAAATGTTAAACGAGAAATTTTGACAGAGAGCGCAGATGGTTTGGTGGAAGATACCCGTGCGAACGGCCCAGCAAAAGACGGTGCAAAATATGTTGATGAAGGCATTTATACAATTACGGCTACCAATCAATATACTAATCAGACAACAACAAAGAAGATATATGTGGGAACAAATAATGTACTAAAAGCCTTCATGACCTCAGGGCTTTCTATTGAAGAAATAAATAAACTTGTTTCTGAAGGGGCAACGATAGATGATGAAGGTATTATTACATTGTCAACAAACGGAAAGATAAAAGAGGACATAAATGTTTCCGCTTCTCAAAAGAACAGCAATAACATAGGTGGACTTATTGTAGCTATTGTGGTTGTTTTGGCGGTTGCTTTATCTGTTGTGATTATAGCAGTTTGGAAAAAGAGAAAAAATGATAAGCATAATGAAAGTATGGAGGACGAACAATGAAAAAAATAATTGCATTGATTTTGTGTTTTGTGATATTTTTAACCGGATGTTCTCCTTCTGCGAATAAAAACGATGACAATAATAATTCATCAGCTACTAATGAGTCTAAAGTTGAAGAATTGGATATTGAATTTACAGGAATGAATGATGATGCTCTATTAAACTATGTTGAAGATATGATTTATACAGAAACTGTCAATGAGTTAAATAGTGATGAGTATGTAGTCGAAGAAGTAAGAGCTGTTTATTTATCCAAAGAATATCTTGAAGAAGTTGCTTATAATTCTCAATCCAATTTGTATTTTGGGTACACAATAGCAGAGCTAAATGAGTATTTCCAAGATAGCAGATATGTATTTGCTTTAAGTGATGAGGGCACAACCACAGTAGAGGAACTTCAAGAAATTGCTGAAACAGATAGCGAAACCATCCTAAAAAATGTTGCAATCGGAACGGGTGTTATATTAGTTTGTGTAACTGTATCTACTGTGAGTGCTGGAGTTGGAGCGCCGGCAGCAGTAACTGCGATATTTGCTGCTTCAGCCAAGACAGCAACTACATTTGCTGTTTCGTCAAGTGCATTTGGGGCTGTTTCGGCGGGCATTGTTAGAGGTTATCAAACAGGTGATATAAATGAAGCACTTGATGCAGCAACATTAGCTGCAAGTGAAGGCTTTAAATGGGGTGCAATTTCTGGAGCAGTTGTTGGAGGTGGAGAGAAAGCCTTTTTATTAAAGTCGGGAACAAAGGGCGGCTTAACAATGAGTGATGTGGCTGTGATTCAGAAAGAGTCGCAATATCCCGTTGAACTAATTGCAAAATTCAATTCAATGGAACAATACGAAATTTGTAAGTCTGCTGGATTAACGGCAAAAATGATAGATGGGAAAACTGCCTTAGTAAGAAAAATAGACTTAGATTACATTGATGATGTAACCGGAAAAACGAATTTACAACTTATGCAAGATGGCTATGCGCCGTTAGACCCGACAGGAACGAAGTATCAGTTACACCATATCGGTCAAAATAATGATTCACCACTTGCGGTTTTGACTCAAGCCGAGCATACAGGGAACGGTAATGACCCAATATGGCATACCTTAACAGAAGGTTTTGAGAATCCTTCAAGTCAACCGGGATGGGCAAAAATTAGAGAAAATTTCTGGAAAGATTACGCAAAAAAAGTCGTTGAGGGAAGTATTTAATAATGGGGATAATTGAGCTGATTAAAGAAAAAACTGATTTGATTACTTATTCTCCGGTGACATTAGAGTGTATAAATGAGGCTGAAAAAAATTTACAGGTAACTTTCTCAAAGGAATATGTTGAATACGTTACAACATTTGGTGTAGCGATTTTTGAAGGTCACGAACTAACTGGAATTTGCGATGGAAAAAGATTGGATGTAGTTCATAATACTGTTGAGCAACGTAGATTAAATCCTTTTGTCCCTTCAAATTGGTATGTGATTGAATGCTTGGATATAGATGGCGTTGTTATATGGCAAGATGAAGCAGGAAAAGTTTATCAAACATTACCAAGTGGCAATATGGTTTTGATTGGTGAGTCTATTGTAGAATATTTAGAAAGTTAAATATTGGAATTGAGTATCTGATGGGATTCTTGGATATGAGGAGAAAAATATGGTTTAAACTAAATAAGTGATTGGAGCCAGAGCTAAAGAGCTCTGGCTCTCACTCTTTTACAACTCTGAATATCCGATTCAGAGCTACTTTGTATTCCTAGTATATCATAAATTTCTGTTTTTGGAGAGAAATTTTTATATATTTCGCCCTTGATATTGCACAGTTACAACATGGACTGTTTTGTTTGCTTCATCAATTTTGAAGATGGCAATGTAGTTGTCTATGAGTAATTGGCGGTATCCTTTTCCGGCATAACGCCCTTCGGTACGTTCCTGGTGGGATTGTGGAAAAGTGTCTAATTTTTTCAGGGCAGCCCAGATACGATCAGTTTGTCCTTTTGCATTTTCCGGAGATAATTTTTCTAATGCGATATACGCAAAAATATCATCAATATCCCGGAAAGCTCGCGCGTTTAATTTGACTTTGTATTTAACCATAGTATTTTCTATTTAGTTTCTCAAAGGCTTCATCGAGATCAATAGAAGAGCCACCTTCTTCCATTTCTTTTTCGGATTCAAAGATTGCCTGATCGATACGATTGATTTTGGCAAACTTATCATATAATTCGCTACTCATAACTACCAAGTCGCTATATCCATTTTTGGTAATAAAAATCGGTTCCTGAGTTTTATGAGCCATATCTGAGATTTCACTTGTATTACGAAGGTCTTTGATTGGCATAATAACTGGCATAGTATCAGCTCCTTTCTTTTCAACATAATTATAGCATAATTATGTTGAAAAATGCAATGGATTATTCACAAGCCTTTCTAATAAGTATTTAACCATCATTACTTCCTTCTTTTTTTATTGGAATCTTTCAATATGTTTTCCATTAGCTTTTCAAACGATTTCCGGTTTTCTCCGTCTATCCCGGCAGGAAGAAGCATTTTTGCCGTAAGTTCTGCCATTTTAGCTTCGGTCATATGACCTTTATGCTTCATTGCTTCCTGATGGAGCTGCTTCACCTGTTTTCTCATTTCTTCGGCAGCAACGTCTTCCTTGGATTCTCCGTATTCCTTCTTAACATCCCGCATGATTTTCAAAAAGGTAGCCTTCAATTTCTCCAAATCAGCTTCTGTTCCGCTGATTTTCTGAGCGTTCAGATGGCGGAGTTCATTGGTTATTTCTGTTTTCTGAGAAGGATTTTCTTTTAAAAGTTCGGTTAAACCTCCGGTTGCAAGGTCGATCACATTATTCCGGGAGAGAAATCCTTCTTCGTGGGCGCTTTCAAAATAGGCTTCTGCATATCCCATGAGAGGAATAAAGTTACTGTGTTCCATGATTCGGCTGAGAAGTTCTGTATTTACCTTGCCGGACAGCAGCGTAATCAACGCCTTATTTGACAGTCCCAGTTCATCCAGTTCTATATTTTTCTGAGAACGGATATTGGTTCTTCCCAACAGATAATCTGTGGACACACCAAAATAATCGGCAAATTTTATGATGAGTTCGTGTCCGATACTTTTGATATCTTCATTTTCAATTCTTGTAAGTTGGGAAGCAGGGATTCCCAAATCTTCGCTCACCTGTTTTTTTGTTAATCCCCGTTCGATTCGCAAGTCTCCAATTTTCTCATGGATATTTCCAGGTAATTCAGCCATCTCTATCAACTCCCTTAGCTTTATTTTAGTCGTTTCCCGGGAAGAGGTCAATCTATATTATTGCAAATCTGCAATTTTCACAACTTCGATTTCCCGGGAATTGCTATGCCTGCAAGAAATGCTGTTTTCTGATTTTTCTATGCTACGATGTCTCTACAAAAGCGGGCAACGCTTGTGTACCTTGATAATCAGAGAGACCGGAATCGGCGGTAAGCAGATAATGACACTCACATCTGATAGGTGAAACTCCTTGGGGTGGCTCGGCAATCAACGGCGGGTTATGAAGCAATTCATAAGAGGAATGTGAAAAATCATTCGTCAAAGAACCCGGAATCTCGTTTGGAAATCAGACTGTTTTGGAATAGGACAAATTATAACAAAAATAAGATATATGGGGGAAGATTATGAAACAGATAACAGAAAAAATAGAAGAATTAAAAGAGATTCATGTTGAAAAAATGCATTTTCGTGTAATCAGCAGACATCCGCAGTATTCCATAGACACCGCAAACCGCATATTTGAAGAACAAAGAAAAGATCTGTACAATATCTTTAAAAAATATGCATGATTTTTAAACCGGAAAGCGGTATTCATGGTATAATCAATGTAATGGAGAGTGACTGTTTACACATAGTAAGGAGGTATGTGCTATGTGTCCAATCGATGCTTTATACGCAAGACAGTCACTGGATAAAAAAGATAGTATCTCCATCGAAAATCAGCTTGAGTTTTGTAAATATGAAACTCGCGGAGCTGAGTACGAAACATACATTGACAAGGGATTTAGCGGAAAAAATACCAACAGACCGGCATTTGCAAGAATGATGGAAGACATTCGGGCAGGAAAGATTAAACGGGTTATCGTTTATAAGCTTGACCGTATCAGCCGTTCTATTCTCGATTTTTCCAATATGATGGAAATATTTCAGCAGTATCATGTAGAATTTGTTTCTTCCACAGAAAAGTTTGATACTTCTACACCAATCGGCAATGCCATGCTGAATATTTCTATCGTATTTGCACAGTTGGAGCGTGAAACAATCCAGAAACGTATTGCAGACGCTTATGCAACGAAAAGTCAGAAAGGATATTACATGGGTGGTCGTGTACCGTATGGATTTCAGTTGGAAAAAACAATTATCAACGGAATTCATACATCTGTTTTTGTGCCGGAACCGAATGAAATGAAGCAGATTCGATTGATTTATCAGCTTTATTCGGAACCGGATATGACCTTGGGAGCAGTTATGAGAGAATTGCTTCGTCAAGGTTTTACAGAAAAACGAGGTGCGCCCTGGTCTACTGCAAGAATCAGCGAGATTCTCCGAAATCCAGTATATGCAAAGGCAGATATTGATATCTACAATTTCTTTGAAAGCCAGGGGGCAAATATGATTAACCCGGCTTCTGATTATGTGGGAACTAACGGTATCTTCCTATATAAAGGAATCAACGGAGATAAGACAAAGAAAAAGCAGTACGATCTTGTAGATCGGGATGTGGTAATCGCTCCTCATTTGGGTGTGATCGAGTCTGATGTCTGGTTGAAATGCCGGTTAAAAATCATGAAAAACCGTCAGTCGGCAAGAACAAATAAAGGAAAGCGGACATGGCTTGCCGGAAAAGTGAAGTGTAAGAAATGTGGTTATGCCTATACGGTTACAAGGTCAAACACGAAAGCTGGGCGATATTTTCAATGTTCAGGTTCCCGATATTCCATTAAATGTAAAGGTGCAGGGCATACCATCTATGCGGATGTATTTGAGGATTATGTTTTAGAGGAAATGAAAAAGCAGCTTGCCAAGTTCCAATATCTTTCTGATGAACTGGAAGCGGTAACGCAGCCTAGCAGTCAGGCAGAGAAAGTTCGAATTGCAGAGATTGAACAGGAAATTGGAAATCTGCTTGCAAAAGTACCAGAAGCGAATAAAACTGTGATGGAATATATCAATCGCAGGATTGAGGAACTGGATAAAGAAAAACAGTCCTTACAGCAAAAACTGGTTGAGCAAAGTACTAATCAAACTTCTGGAAAGATGGACAAAATCACTAATTATGTTGCAAAATGGGATGAACTTGACAATGACGACAAACAGCGGGTTGCGGATATTCTGATTGACCGTATTGATATTGACGAGGATGTCATCGAGATTACATGGAATATCTGATGAAACAAAAGCTAAATCTGATGGAGAACAAAACAACAGAAATTTCTAAAAACAAATCTTTTATTTTTTGCTTGTATAAGTACTCTTTGCTTCACCGAAACGCTGATAATGAACAATCTCACGTTCCCGTAGAAAACGGATTGGTTCGCAGATTTCAGGATCTTTCACCAACCGGAGAATATTGTCGTAAGTGGTTCGAGCTTTCTGTTCTGCGGCCATATCTTCATGGAGGTCGGTGATTGGATCCCCTTTGGATTGGAAATAAGTTGCAGTCCAAGGTGTTCCTCCGGCAGACTGAGGCCAGAGTGCGAGAGTATGGTCGACATAATATTTGTCAAAGCCAGATTCTTTGATCTGTTCCGGAGTCAGATCTTTCGTCAGTTGGTATACGATTGCGCAGATCATTTCCATATGAGCAAGCTCGTTAGTACCATGATGTTATCGGTAATATAAACAAACAAAAAGTTAGGATTTCATAGGGACTTTTGGATATAGGGTAAGCTCAAAAGTTGCGACATCACACATTCCTTTCGGGTTCCGCGTCAATTTTTTGTATTCGATCCTATCAATCACTTCTTTAAGAGCCGAGTTCTTTGCGTCAGGAGTAAGTGTCCAATATATTTCCAACAGTTGCTTACAAGTCGGTACAAAGCTTTTCCAGTTATTATATTTTATTTTCTCTTCTTCCAGTTCATTTTTTAAGACATCAATGCTATGATCCACTTCCTGCATCTGCTTTTCCAAAGCCTTCGAACGGTCCAGGAAAACATCGGTGCTGTAAATACCTTGCTCTAAAAGCGTATAGATGCGTTCTTGCTGCTTATTTAAGTCGACACGGTGTAAAACCGCGTTATGGAGCAATTCTTCCTTCTGTGGGACGAGAGAGGGCACAGAGGGCACATCTGCTTCGTATCCGCGCACAATGCCTTCAAGCGCGTGCAAAACTTCTCTCTCTATTACTTCCACCGCGCTCCCGACAGTAGGACATCCTCTTGTTTTGCACATCAACACATCGTAGGGAGCACCGCGCTTGGAAGTGGAAGCAGGCCTACGCTGCAATTTCCGGCCGCACTCAGAACAGACAAGTAGACCGGAAAGAGGGTTTTTTACGGTGTAAGAAGAAGGATTGCGAGGAGTGCTTACACGAAACCTCTCCTGCGCTTTCAGGAACAAATCATGAGGGATTAATGGATCATGGAGTCCGGCTACCTCTATGTATTCGTCTGCACGCGGGCGAGTGCGGACGGAAGAACCGTTTACAATTTTAGTCACAACTTTTCGCCTGCCGTAAAATACTTTTCCGTCATTCACGGGATTCCGGAGAAACTCTCGAAGAAAGCTTTCGGTAAACCTTCCACCGGTCCGGGATTTTATATTGCGCGCCTCTAGATAATCAGAGATATATCCAAAACCTCGCTTTTCATCGCAAAAAAGATGGTAGATCAATTCTGCGATCGGACGTTCCCGATCGTCAAATTCAAGGCTCCAACCCTTCTGATTAGCCAACTTATAACGACGATAACCATAGGGAGCAGAATTATATGGCCACTTCCCTTCACGGATTGCGGACATTACACCGCTTTTGAGCCTGCGCTTAATAGTTTTATACTCCTGGCGGCTCATAAATAAACCGAACTCAAAAAAAGTCTGATCAGACTCGCTGGAAGGATTGTACGTTTTTTGCGGCGTAATGATCAATGTTTCGGAGTATTGGAAAGTACGCTGCACAATACCTTGATCAACGGTATCGCCACGAGCGAGACGCTCCACCTCCACAACAAGGACACCTTCCCACAGCCCGGACTCCACCTCGCGGAGAAGTTTCTGCATAACGGGACGAGCAGCAATACTATCTCCGGATACAATTTCGCGATAGATGTCGCCGATAGAAAGATTCATTTTTCTCGCAAGATCAAGAAGGATACATTCATGCCGGTTCAAAATCTCTTCGGTGGTCATAAAAGGGTTTTCGAGATCCTTACGACTCTTACGTAAATAAATTAAATAAGACATTATATCAATCTCCTTTGTAAATTATATTAAAAATGAGTACAAAAATAACAGCCACCGAAAATATGTTTCGATTGCGATGACTGCTCGAAGATGATACAATATATGTGGTGAGTATTGTACGCATCTTCGAGATGTGTGCGTTATATACGACCTCGTATTGATTACGAGGATTAAACACTATTGGCGTAGTGTTTAGTGATTTTGGACCGTTCCTGTTGGCGCAGGAGCGGTTTCTGCATAATAATTAATTATCTGCGTTATCTTCGCCTGACAAAGATTTTGGACGAAGCTTATCAAGCTCCTCCTGATCAATGATAAAAGTCAAGCTGTCATCAAATAGATGTATATCGTTTTTCATATTTTTCTATAATACCTCTCTATAATATTCCTGATGTTTAAAGACTGTTCAGGCTAAATTCCGAGAAGTTGTTTCTTTTTGGCTATAAAGTCTTCCTTTGTTATAATTCCCTCTTCATATAGCTGCTTGTATTTTCTCAAGTCGTCAATGGCAGAGTCTCGGTTAGAAGAGGAGTGACGATTTGCTTTAGGAGATTTTAACCTATCTATTGCACTATTAATGGAATCTACAAAAGACGGAATGCAAGATTTATCGATGTTATCAATTTTGATAGCACTTGCGCCATCTTGTATTGTTATAGAGCCCAACACAAGTCCTTGTTTTTGGAAAATGCTATTAATCTTGTCCAACAGAATTTCACGCTGTTTTAAACCGTAAAACATACCTTTGTCTAAAAAGATAAGACGTTTTTGAGTTAAAGCAATGATCCATGTGTTGCCGTCTAAAAAGCCTGATATTAGACCTAAGACATGCTCGTTTGGATGAAGTATTTCAGGAAGGTATGAGACTTCTTTTTTAGTCCCAAACATTTTAAATGTTGAAAGTTGTTGCAATTCTTTGAATACTTGTTCTTTATCTCTCATATACATTACCTCTTTTAACTATAATTTAAGATTATCTATGGATATATATCTTTTTTGTGGAGAAGATATATATTATGAAAATATTATTAGATCAAATTATGTGTTCCAAAAAACTTTCTATCCGGCAGGTGTCTATTCTGACGAATATACCAAAATCAACCATTCATAAAATCAGATTAGAACAAAGATCGCCCACAATGGATGAAATGGAAATGATAGCAAAAGGGCTGAAGCTGCGAATTACAGACCTTTTTCTATCGGATTATAAATAAGTGTCCACAGTTAGGGACAATTTCCAGTTTTTGCATAAGTTTTATGTAACTCCCATGTTTACTTAAATGTAAGATAAAATAGAAAGAACAAATGTTCGGAAAAGTATTGAAATATAGAAGGGGGTGTAGTATCATCTATATTATAAAAAACGAACGAATGTTCTTGCGAACATGGGAGGTACATATGGATAACGAAGAGTATAAAAAATTTATTATCATTATGATTGAAAAAATTAATGACAATCAAGTGTTAGAAAGAATTTATAAATACGTACATAAATTCTTCGTTATGAGAACGGGTGAATAACCCGTTCTTTTTTATGTAAAAATATCCTTGAAAAAGTTCTTTATAACATCCCGTTCTTCTTTGCTAAGAGATAGATATTTCTCTAACATTTTTTTGTCAATAGCATCTAAGTTGTAATCTTCCGCAATTTCATCAATAACACTTTCCGGAGTGCCGGTAAACATATCTCCTTTACCCTCGGTAAGCCAAAAATAATTTACCCTAAACTCTCTACATATAGATAAAATCATTTGCTCGGTAAGTTTCCTTTCGTTATTCTCTATTTTTGAAATAGCAGTTTTTCCAACTCCCAAAGATTTACCAAATTTTTCGAGAGTTAAGTTCAAGAATTTTCTTAATTCTCTTACACGTTCGCCTTGAGTCATGTATTCACCTTCTTTCTGATTATAGGATAACACTGAGACACCTAATAGTCAAGGGGAAAAGTTGGCAAAGGGAACAAAAAAGAGTTGACAAAGATGTCTAAGGGGATTATAATGTGGGCAAAGGGGACGAGAAAGGAGATGACAATATGAAAAGTAAAGACTTAGAAGAAATCAGAGAAGACGGAAGAGAATTTGCGGAACTTCTAAAGAAGATTCCAAAAGAAAGAAAAAACGAGGCTCTTAGATTACTGGAGGGATTTGCTTTATGCGCAGAGCACATGTGTAGGAAAGCAGGATAGGAGGAGAAAATGCGCATAGATGAAGCTGTAAGAAAAGCGATTGAAGAAAATGGCAGCATCATAAGAAAAAGTACGCTGGAGAGCAATACGCGTATAAAGCCGACAAATACATATGATTGTTGCATTATTTTTACGGTTGGATCAAATCATCGACAATCGAGATATTGGAACCCGACTGCCGATGATTTGATAGCCAATGACTGGGATGTGCTTAAGGAATAAATTTAGAAATAAAATCAGCTGCATTCAACAATGATTCAGCTCGTTGATTTTCCATAGTTGAAATCGCGTAGCCAGAAAGATTGCAGTTGTACACAGTGCCATCAGCATAGAAATTGTCTAAAAAGTTATTTCGACCTAGTTCTCGAAGAACTTCTTCGAGATCATCAATATCCCAATCTGGTAAAAATTGTTCGTGAATGGACGAAGTAGAAGAAAAATTTCGGGATTGAGATTTACTAAAACCGTGTTTACGGCGATCGGAATATTCTTTATACAAAATGTATAAGACCTTTTTCGCGTCCTTAGTAAGCATTCTTAGTTCTCCTTTCATAAATACTCAGCATTGACGGATGCCTGTAATCAAAGTATAGGAGGCTGAAAAGAAAAAATCAATAAAGCGAGGTGAGAAAAGTGAACGCAATGGAAAGTTACAGAAATGCAGAGCGTTTAGCAAAAGAAATTATAGAAATGTGTACAGAAAAAGGAATCACATTAAAAGAATTGCAAATGCTAAAAACCGCTCTGCCGATCGCTATTGATCAAAAGGTAGAAGAATGTCTATCGAAGGAAAGATTATCGTAAATCACTCTTTCCTTCATCCATAGACTTGCGAATTTGATTCAACAAACTAAAACAAAAGGAGTTGCAAAGGAACAACGAAGAAAAGGCAGCAGGTAGCCTTAGTGAATAGTACATTAAAGCCCATTGTTAAAATTCCTTCTAAAATCTACTCATACACACATATTCACGATTCGTTGTTCTTTTGCAGCTCCTTTAAAAGAGCTGCATCGCCGGAGAGGAGAAAAATAAAAAATACAGCAAGTACAAGGGGCAAATTGTACTTGCTGTGCTACATAAGCATTAGCAAGGAGGTAATGCCATGATTATAAAAACAATAAAAAACGGAAGCGCAGTCATCAGAATAGATGATAGCTGCTGTAAGGATGTAACAGCAGAAAAAGCACAAGAAAGAATCAATAATTTTGCAGCAATCATTACGAAAGCAGAAAGAGAGCAAAGAGAAAGGACAGCATAAAATGAGTATTTTAGGATTTTTTAAAAAACATGAAAAAATTGAAACATATGAGAAGAGAACAGCTCCGATGGCAAAAATCATTCCGTTTCCGGAGAAAGAAAAGAAAGAAAAGAAAGGACTGGAAGAATTGAAGTTGATTGATATTACCCACCCAGTAAAAAAGAGCGCACGGTTGGGGAACCGATAATGCGCTCAAGTAATAATCCAATTTAAGTATAAAGGGAAAAAGAAGGAAAGTCAAATGATAAGGGAAAAAGCTGAGAAGATTTTGCCTGCAATAGGAATCGACATGCACTTAAAAGGAGCACAGTACATTGTATACATCATGGAACTATTTGAGGAAGGCTGGGAATGGAAAACAGTAAAAACGATGATCCTCTACGAAAAAGTGGCCATGAAATACAAAGTGACATGCGGAGCGGTAGAGCGAGCTATCAGATACGCATTTGGCGAAGCGTTAAGCAGAGGAAACCTAAAAATGCTATCCCAGTATTTAGATACTGCAGAAACGCAAAACAGAAAGCTACTGGAAAGCCTATACACGAATCTGAGCAAATATAAAACCCCAAAGGAGCACCTGGAAGAGACCAGGAAAGAAACAATACAAATGCTGCGTTATGTAAAGACGGAAGCAGAAAAATTGTTGGAAAATTTGGAAAAAGAAAACCCCTACGATTTGGGAGAACCGTAGGGGTAAGCTATACAGCTTTGAATAATCACCTTTAGTATAAAGTTTGTATGGCAGAATGTCAAGGAAATGAGAGGGAAAGAACCTCTTTTTAAACTTGATTAGGATATTAAACTTACGACTAAGGGAGGCAGAAAATGTACAAGAGGGATATATGGACCTTTAGGGACTCCATGGAGGTGGAAGAGAAGCACACCGGGAGATATGGAGCACCGGGACAGAGGCGGGAAAAGAAAAAGAAAGCCACTCCGGAGCAGATTAAGAAGCAGAATCAATGGATCAAGGTAAGAAAAGTAAGAAGACTAATCAAGTGGAATTTTTCCGAGGGAGATTACTGGTTGACATTTACATATAGACCATCTGACAGACCAAAGAACATGGAGGCTGCCAAAAAGGACATGTCAAATCTCTTAAACAGATTAAAGTACCACTACAAAAAGCAGGACAAGCAGTTAAAGTGGATCCTAAAGATGGAGCAGGGAGCAAGAGGAGCAATACACGCGCATATGATCCTAAACCGGATTGATGGAGGAGATCTACTCCTTGCCAGGCAATGGAAAAAAGGAAGAGTCCACATGCAGCTGTTGTATGAGGAGGGCGGATTCCAAGATCTGGCAGAATACATTGCCAAGAAATCAGATTCGTCTCAGGGAGAGCCGTATTCCAGATCTCGAAACATGATAGAGCACGATCCGGAAACCAAGGTCATGAAGCGCAGGACATGGCAAAAGGAGATAAAGCCTCCAAAAGGCTATTATGTGGACAAGACCTCCGTCATAGAGGGAATCAATCCAGTAACCGGATACCCATATAGATACTATACATTAATCAAGATAGGGGGGGATACGAGTGTACAAGGTAAACATATACATCGAGGCGGATAAAAAAGCACCGCAACGATTGGAAAGAAGATACTGTTTCCTCCTGGAGTACATCCGCAAGAGTGGAAAAGCAGAAACAAGATTTGCCTCGAAGAAAGCATGGAATACTTACAACGCAGCAGTCATAGAGGCCGCTGCTGAAGCTTTAAGAAGATTAGAACAAAACTGCGAAGTGTTGATTTATACAGACAACAGATATGTAAAGGGAATGTTTGAGACACAGCTGGATACATGGGAAAAGAAAGACTTTAAAGCGAGCACCGGAAGGGATGTTGCTCACAGAAAAGAGTGGGAGAAAATCAGCGCATATAGACGGCAGCACATCATAAGGTTCGTTGGGAATGACTGGGAACATACGAATTTGCTTCGAGAGGAGATGGAGAAATGCAAAGTGAACTAGAAATTGCCAAGAAAGAAGCCCGATCCATATATGACGGAGCTGATAGGGGCAGATACATAGGCGAGGAGCAGTTAAGGGGCACGACTTACTACTTTTATTACAATGGCCACGAATACCTATACGAAACAGATTACGACCGAAAACAAGAGGAAAAGAGGAGAAAACGCGATGAAGAAAGAAGAAAGACTAAGACGAGAAGGTATGGCTTACGCGCTTAGAGTAGCAAAAGAAAAAGGAATTGAAGCATTGGAAAGTGACATGAAAGCAAGGGGAATCCTGGAACTCCCTCTTGCGATGAAAAGCTATGACGGCATGAGAGAACTCTACAACATGCTTGCAATGCGGATTGTATCCACGATCAAAACAACAACACTGTGGACACTGCACGAGAAAGAAAAGTGGGGGAAAACGAGGCTAAAAAGGTTTGAAGATAACCTAAACAAGGTATGTGCCGACTGTTTAGATTTAGACCGTTTTGGGGGTAGCTATGTAAGAGTAAGCGATTATGCAGCAGAATTGATCGAAAAATATGATGTGGACTTAAACTTTGAAACCTTAAGTCAAATTGACGAGGAAAACACCAAAGCAAGAGGGCAATACATCTCTGTCGAGGCAGTAGCAGAAATCCTACGCACTGCCGGATTAGACGAAGTAGCAGATGAAATCATCAGAAAGGTGGAGGAGAACAGATGAAAATAACAAGCATCGTAAATTTAAAAGGCGGTACTGGGAAAACAACCACCAGTGTGGCCATGATTGAACTCCTCTCCAGAAAAGAGAGGGTGCTGGCAATTGACAACGACAAGCAAGGGAATCTCTCTCAGGCATTTAAAAAATACACCCCAGAGCGCATGATTGGAAGTTCCGTCATGCTTTTAACTGGAAAAGCGAAGGGAAACATCATGCTTACCGACAATCCTTGCATAGACATTATCCCGTGCAACATTTACATGGAGCAGGCAGAAAAAGAAGTGTTACTCGGAAATGTAGCGCAGCATGATCGGTATCAAAAGGCACTGTCTCAGCTGATAGGATATGAGCGCTGCATAATAGACAACCCTCCGGATATCGGAATGAATGTGATAAACGCTCTGATCGCATCGGATGAGATAATAATTCCAATTAATCTGGACAATTACTCCCTGGACGGAATGATCGAGATGATGAATCAGATCCAGAACATCACAGAGATCAACCGAAAAGCCAACCTCACCGGAATCTTAATCACAGACTTTGAAAAAACCGAAGCTGCACTGCAAGCCGAAGAATGGCTGCGGAAAGAATATGGCAAACGAATCTTTAGCATAAAAATACGGCATTCCCGGCAGGCAAAGGATGCAACGCTCTGCCAAGTGCCGGTAACGCAGTACTCTTCCCGGTGCGGAGCCACCCAGGATTATAAGAAGTTTATCGAGGAGTATCTAAGGAGGGAGAGATAATGGGATTTAATGTACTGGACACATTAAACAGCAAGAGTAGGCAGCAGGCGCAGACCGGCCAGTTGAGTAATTGGTACGCAAACATGACCTACGAGGAGACCAAAGCCGGAATCCGAGACGGAATCACCAAGATCAAGGAGTCTTTTGTGGAGGTTGGGTATTATCTCCGCAAAATCCAAAGGACGGAGGAATATAAAGCAGACGGATACAAAGACATCTGGGAGTTTGCGGATCAAGAATATGGACTGCACCGTAGTACCGCCAGCAGATGGATGAAAATGAACGAATTGTTTAGTCAAAATGGCGAAAGTCCTTACCTTAAAGAGGAGTATCAGCAGTTTGGAAAGAGCCAGTTGCAGGAAATGCTTTACTTGGAGGAGGACACCCGGCAGCTGATCACAAAAAACATGACAGTAAGGGAGATCAGAGAGCTGCGAAAAACAGAGGAAAGCATTGGAAATCCAATGCAAGAAGAGATTCCGGGACAGATGGAAATCCACGATTATCCGGAAGTGGTAGAAGGAATAACTGAAGAACCTTTCCCGGAGCCTCAAACAATCGCAGAAGAGCAGCAGGAAGAACCTAAAGAGGAAATAATCGAAGCGGAATACAAAGAAGCATTACCGGTTTTAAAGAACAAAGAAGAGCGGGAAGCGTTTTTAAACGATTACCACAAGTGGCCGGTATGGTGTAAAAACACCTACACCGAAGAAACATTTTACCGATACGACCTTCCGGATGGATCTGCGATAATCGTAAAAGAGTATCCTTACACAAGCTGGCAATGGAAAGGCAAGGTACAGACGGAAAAGTATCTCTTAAAGCCGGACACAAAGCATTTTGCGGATGGAAAAACCAATATCACCGCCCTAATCGAGCATCTGAAGGAGGTCGGAAAGTGTCAGAAATGATGTTCCCGAAGCCGGGGAAAAGGAAAAAGACCAGAAAGAAGACAAAATCCATCATGCACCAGAAAGACGGAACATGTTATCTGTGCTGCCTATCTGGAAATTACAGAAAACATGCTTGCGTGCAAGAACATCATGTCTTTCCTGGAGCGGATCGGAAAAACAGCGAAGAAACCGGATTAAAGGTATATCTCTGAGTGCGGCATCACACCGCCGGACCGGAGGCGGTACACAACAACAAGACGAATGACATGATATTGAGGAGACTCGCGCAGCAGGCTTATGAGCGTAATCACGCCCGAGAGGAGTTTAGAGCAAAGTTTCAGGAGGATAACCTGACCGGAATTGTGGATAACACACCGGAACCCAAACAGGAAAAGTGGACAGATGGATTCCATTTTATTGACGAAGCCTTATGATCTAAGGATTTAATATATCACAGCAACTCATCAACCTATCGGAGGAGGGGCAGATCGCCCCTCAGAAAGGAGTTAAAATGAAACGAGACAAAGCGGTAAAGAAGATATTGGAAAAGGGGAAGCCATGGCAGAGGTTGGTATTAATGAACCTGATGCGGGCAAGAATGGATTTCGCCCTCTCTGCGGAAGAAGAGAAAGCCCAGGAAGAAATCGAAAAAATCATAAATAAATTTATAAACAAGGTAATAAAGGAGATCAACAGTGAAGCTTGATATACCACCGCACAAGAAACGCTGCGCAAAGTGCAGATACAGCGTAAAATTGCAATCCACAGTCCTCTGTGACTACCTAGAAAAGACCGGTCATAGAAGAGACTGTGACGCAGAAACATGTACAAAATTTGAATCAAGAAGGAGAAAGAAAAATGATTAAAACAGAAAGAGGAACAGTAGAAATCAAAGGAGAAATCAGTGAGATTTTAACAGACTTTGAAATGATTGGACGAGCAATGAAAGAAGTCTTAATACGAGAAATGGGAGAAGAAAAAGCAATAGAAGAATGGGAAAAAGCAATAGAAAACTCCGAAAAGAGCGTGGAAGAAAGAACAAAGGAAATAACGGAGAGAATAGCCGAAGAAATTAAAGAAGGCATCCGAAAAATGCTGAGAGGCGAAAAATGAGAAGAGCCAGACTGGTGGGAAGAGCCGTGTGGCTCTTTCCGGGCAGAAGCCGATAAGAGGATACGGAAGGAGAAAGAGAATGATTTGGATCAAAGAAGGAAATGTAGAAATAGCAGGAACAGTGGAGGAAGTCAGAGCAGATTACACCATAATAACAAAAGCAGTAAGGAATAGTCTGACCAAAATGATTGGAAAGGAAAATGCTGATAAAGAGTTGGATAAAATGGTGGCATTGGCCAAAATGGAAATAGATGACTTGGTGGAGGCTTGCTCGAAAGGAGCGACACCGGAGGAAAAAGAAGAACTGAAAAGAATACTGAAGGAAGAGGCGGGAGAAGATTAGAAAATGGAAACAAGAATGGATAGAATCACAACCAGAATGATGGAACATATCTGCGATAATCTCTGCAAGTATCCAGATCAGCTGAACGAGGAAGAATTAGAAGAGAAATGCGCAGAATGCAAGATGGGAAAATATGTATGCGACATCTTAAACCATCATAACAAATGCAAAGAGATCTGTGAGGAGTGTACAGATTGCAGATGGCAGCAGTTAAATGGTGGCACTTGCAAAGGCGGTAAAGCAAGATGCGGGCAATTTGTTAAAGAAAGGGCATAAGAAGTTTGAAGTATTCGGAAATATTTTTGATAATCCAGAGTTGTTGGAGGTGGAGTGATGGGAAAAATTGATAAGCAAATCGAAGAAAGTAGAAAACATATTAAACCTTATATGCAAAACGAGGAAAGTACAAAGGAATTAAGAGAGATGTGCAAAAGCTGTGAGGTATATTGCGGAAAAGAACATAATTATGAAGAGTGCGAAAATAAAGCATGTTTTAGATTTTGGCTTGCTTATGAATATTTACAATGGGTAAATGCATTTAGTTAGGGAGTAGAGTGAGTGACATGAACGTACTAGAGAAGATTTTGGAAGAGATTCAAGGAAAAATGATATTAGTGGCAACGTCAAAGGAACACTACAACCAACCTCAGAATGGAAAATATGTTGAAGAGGTAATAACAATCAAAGATGCCGAAAATATCGTCCATTCCCACATAGATGGAATCCCAAACTGTGAAGGATGCAGCAGAAGAAAGTGGTATCAAAAAGGATTTGAGGACGGAAAGAAAGATAACGACTGGATTCCAGTAGAAGAGAAGCTACCGGAAGAAGACGAAAGATACAAAGGTAGAAAGGTTATTGACGTTTTAGTTACTACCGCCAAAGGGAAAGTCACTAAAGTACAAAGACAATCACATAATGGCTATTGGTGGTGGGGAAGAATTTACG
>ERZ791834.367-NODE-367-length-34612-cov-14.8122_pt1 | contig 34612 bp, 33 predicted proteins | sample MGYA00510293_ERZ791834 | MGnify/ENA primary metagenome ERZ791834 (study PRJEB30046, sample SAMN00715253) | human gut metagenome | study: EMG produced TPA metagenomics assembly of the A metagenome-wide association study of gut microbiota in type 2...
CCGTACAGAGTTGAGCCCAAGTGCGAATTTGCCCGCCAGTGTGGCGGATGCCAGCTTCAGGCACTTTCCTATGACCAGCAGCTTGTATTTAAGACAAATAAGGTGAAGGGACATCTGGAACGTATCGGTGGCTTTACAGATATCCCCATGGAGCCGATCATTGGCATGGATGAACTTTTTCATTACAGAAATAAGGCACAGTTTCCTGTAGGCAGAAATAAAGAGGGAAAAATCGTTACAGGTTTCTATGCGGGAAGAACCCACAATATTATCGAAAACCGTGACTGTGCACTTGGTGTAGCTGAGAATAAAGAAGTTCTGGACCGTGTAATCGCACATATGGAGAAATACGGGATTGAACCATATAATGAAGCAACAGGCAAAGGGCTGGTGCGCCATGTCCTGATCCGTTACGGATACTTCACAAAAGAAGTGATGGTCTGTCTGATCCTGAACGGAAACAAGCTCCCGAAAGAGGAGCAGCTTGTAAAATCTCTGTGTGAGATTCCGGGAATGACAAGCATTACCATCAATGTAAATAAGAAACGCAGCAATGTGATTCTTGGCGAAGAGATCTGTCTGCTCTGGGGCCAGGAATATATCACAGACAGGATCGGAGATATTTCCTATCAGATTTCTCCTCTGTCTTTCTATCAGGTAAATCCTATGCAGACTCAGAAGCTTTATGCAAAGGCACTGGAATACGCAGATCTTCACGGTCAGGAAACAGTATGGGATCTCTACTGTGGGATCGGAACCATTTCCCTGTTCCTGGCACAGAAAGCAAAATTTGTCCGTGGTGTGGAAATTGTTCCTGCAGCTATTGAGAATGCGAAAGAGAACGCAAAACTTAATGGTCTGGAAAATACAGAGTTCTTTGTGGGCAAGGCAGAACAAGTGCTGCCGAGAGAGTATAAGAAAAATGGTGTTTATGCAGATGTTATCGTCGTAGATCCGCCAAGAAAAGGCTGTGATGAAACCCTGCTGGAGACCATGATCGAGATGAACCCAGAGAGGATTGTGTATGTAAGCTGCGACAGTGCGACGTTGGCAAGGGATCTGAAGTATTTGTGTGAGAGAGGATATGAGCTTAGAAAGGTATGCCCGGTTGATCAATTTGGGATGACTGTTCATGTGGAGACGGTATGTTTATTGTCCAAACTTCATGCAGACCAACATATCGAGGTGGAGCTTCAGATGGACGAGCTTGATTGGACGGCTGCGGAGAGCAAAGCCACCTATGAGGAAATCAAGGATTATGTGTTGGAGCATACGGGATTGAAAGTCAGCAGTTTATATATAGCACAGGTAAAGGAGAAATGTGGTATTATTGAGAGGGCAAATTATAATCTGCCAAAATCGGAAAATTCCAGACAGCCAAAATGTCCGTTAGAGAAAGAAATGGCTATAAGAGAAGCATTGGAACATTTTCGTATGATTTGATTGTAGCTTAGAAATGGTGGGACGGTTTCCTTTGAGGAAATGATGGACATTGCGGAAAATTGAACCTTAAATATGTGTTTCTGAATGGGGAAAAGATTAAAATAAGTAAATGATTATAATAATGATTAGAGTGAGTGAGAGATATGGTTTACTTAAAATATGATTTAAATGATGAGAAGGTACAATATCTTATTCGTACTGATAAGACGTTAGAAAGGTTAATTAGATACATCGGTACTAGCGAATTAGCTATGGAAAAAGATGGTTTTAAATGTATTGTCAAATATATTGTAGGGCAGCAAATAAGCGATAAAGCTCGTGAAACCATTTGGCAACGAATCTGTACCATTTTTGGTAATGTAACGCCCGATATAATGTTTTCAACAGGCACTAGTGATCTTCGGGAGGTAGGGTTGTCCAGTCGTAAAGTAGAGTATATTAAAATATTAGCAGAAAGTGTTGTTGAGAAGAGAATAGATTTTGAGGAGTTTAAAAACTTTTCAAATGAGGAGATTATCACAAGGTTAACGGCTTTAAAGGGCATTGGGCAGTGGACGGCTGAAATGTATTTAATTTTTTCATTAGGACGAGAAAATGTACTTTCAAAAGGAGATGGAACAATTAGGCGTACTATTCAATGGATGTATGGTTTAGAAGACTTGCCTTCTTCAAAAGAATTAGCAAAATATTTTACTAATTGGAATGAATATGCCACGATTGTTTCTTCGTACTTGTGGAAGTCTATCTCATTAGGGTTAACACAAAAGCCCTTTGACGAAGCGATTTTGGGACAAGGAGGATAAAATATGAATGTTAACAGTATGTATTGGATGCAATATTCGATTGATATATCAAAGAAAGTATCTCCTTCACTTTTGCAGGTAGGCACTGTTCTTGTATCTGAACAAAACAAATTACTCTGTTCTGCTTACTCAGGTGAAACTTGCAATGAATCATGGTATTTTGTTCTTTTAAGAAAGATACAGAAACTCAAAATATCTCATGCACAGAGTATTTATCTTACGATAAATACAATATCAAAGGATTGTTCATTTGATTTAATTAAACTGTTAAAGAGGATTAGCATTAATGAAATATACGTGGGTCTTCCAGACCCTACTTTAACATGTTATTGGGATAATGATCCTGCTATTGTATTTGATTGTGTATACCGTTATCCTGATAAATTGCAGCGTGAGATATTAGAACAGAACTATCAATTTTTTTCAGAAAGTAAACAACATATCAAATATAGTCCTTACTATTCTGAAAATAGAATTAGCAATTTGGTTATTGAAAAGCTGAAATTAAGAGGGTTTGTTATTTCTAAGGATGAACTTAATACAAATAAAAGCAAATCTGCAATAGCATCAATACTTTGTGATAGATATGGGATTGAATATTCGGAAGCTAACGGTATTGTATCTGGTGTGATATCCGAGGCTTTTAGTAGTAAATACGCATCGTATAATTATTCAGATGATACTCGTTCGCTTGATGTGGACTGGAAAGAAAATTTTATATCTGTTTATAAGAGGTCATCTGAAAAAAATATGTCCGCTATTAATATATTAAATGTTGGTGTTGGTGGTGGGCATGAGGCAATAGCTCTGTTTTCAAATTGTACCCATGTTACTTTTGTAGATATCGTACAAAGTAGTTTGGAAAGGATAAAAGAACATATTCCTTTATCAAAGATTATTGTTTCTAGTGCTGGAAGTTTGTTTTCTATACCTGATAATAGTTATGATTTATATGTATCTTTAAGGACATACAACTCATCGTTTTTTGATATAAAGGAAGCAATATCAGAAGCACATAGGGTGCTAAAAACTGATGCAGTAATTATTATTTCTGTGGCTAATGGTTTTTTGTGTTCGGAGAAACATGGTATTGTTCCTGGCTTAATCATTCCTGGAACAGAATTTGTTGATATTTATCGTGGTATAAATACATCTAAACTAATACATAATGAATTTATTCGATTAGGATTTAAGAATATACAACTTATTCCTACTAACACAGAGATATATTTATCGGCGATTGCTGCCTAGGAGTATTCATTACTAAACGATTAAATCCAATTGTTTTTTCAATTTATGGAAAGGTTCATATGCCAACCACAGTGACGGATAATAGTAAAATAAAAAATTTGTTTCATTGGAAAATGAAAAAAGAGGAGTAATAATGTATGAGTGAAAAAAAGACATTTGCTGAACAAATATTACAATTCAATGAAAAACTTTCGCATGAATTATTTGAATTGCCATCAGGATATAAAATTATTAATCCTTTTGTAGGAGAGCAAAAACAGCAAGTTAAGGAGGTAACAACTGCTTTTTATAAAAAATACTATAATGATACCTCTACTCGTCGTTTAATACTTGGCAGCTCGCCCGCACGAAGAGGCACAGCTGTAACAGGAATTCCTTTCGAAGATGCCAAACATCTTCAGAGTGAAACGGGAATTTTTATTGATAAATTTTATGTAAATAAATCATCATCAGGATTTTTATATGATGTTATGAAAGAGTATGGAGGTTGTAAGAAATTTTATACTGATTTTTATATGAATTTTGTTTGTCCCCTTGGTATAGTTAGGATAAATGCAAAAGGTAATGAAGTTAATTGTAATTACTATGAAAACAAAAAATTACAAGAGACTTTATATTCTTTCATTATTAGTGCAATACGTAGTCAAATAAATTTTGGAATTGACACCTCGGTATGCTACTGTATTGGAAGTGGAGAAAACTATGCCTTCTTATCAAAAGTTAACAGTGAATATAATTTTTTTAACACAATTATACCATTAGAACATCCACGCTTTATTATGCAATACAATTCAAAGCGTAAAGATGTGTTTATGGAGAAATATATCAACGCCTTATGTAGTTGAACATACTATGCTTATCATTTTCAGAGTGTAGTTGTAAATTTATTGGTTTTATAGTTGAGTAAGGTTAGGTCTATAAGAAAGAGGGTATGTATGATATGTTGATAGTAGAAAATAGAGTACTGGTTCTTTTTAATACAAATGTCATTAAGGTCTATAGTTTAAAAGAAAATACGTTAAAATTGTTGAGTGAGGAATGTGTTACTTTTGAAGGATGCTCTGTGTCAGAGGCATTATTGGAAAAACTTGATGGATTTTTAGATACTTTGGAAAAGAGTGTTGGAACGGTTAATAATGAGCGTATCCGATTGTATGCTATTGGAATATTTCAAAAATTTAATTCTACAGATCAAACCAAACTAATAATTCATACTTTTGTGGATTATGGGCTTTATTTTAATATTATACAGCCCGATTTGGAACAATTTTATTTGGAAAAAAGCATATCCATTTATGGGTCTAAAAATATAATGGAGGGTTTGATACATCAGGAATTCAGAAAAGTTGTAGTATGTGGTAGCTTTCAACAGCATTTGGATGAAATCGGTGATATAATGACTGTTTTGCAAAAATACAACATTGAAGTATTAAGTCCTTGGACAACAAAGGTTGTACCAGAAACTTTAGGAACTGATTTTATTCTTTTGGAGGGTCAAGAACCTTTAAAAAATAAGCGTGATGCTTGGAAACATAAATATATACATATGAATAAATTTCGGCAATCCGATGCTATTATTGTATGTAATCCTGATGGTTTTATTGGAAAAGGTACAATGTTTGAGTTTGGTTTTATGGTGGCTATTTCTAAAAGAATAATATTTACAGAAAGACCTAAAGATTTAACAATTCCGTTTCCTTATAAAATAGGTCTAAATTTTAAATGATGCAATAGAAAATATTAGGTGTTGTTAGGAAAGAACACTGGCATTTATGAAAGAAAAGAAAAATCATTTGTATGTGGATAGCCAAGAACGAAGCATTTTATTACATAGCCTTGTGGAGATGAAAAATCAGCTTATTCAACATGGCAGATATACGGACTGCGTTGATGAGTTGATATTCAAGGTAGTAAACGCACCGATTAAGAGAATGAAAATTGAATATGTCTAAAGCACATTATTAGAAGCCGCTTATTCGTAAGCGATGAATAATCATCCGGTCACGACTTCCAGGGAACTTTAAATATTCAGGTTCCCACGTTCTTCAGGTCTTACTTTTTCGATATCTATGATCCCTGTACATCTTTCTTTTATAAAGTCACTCCATGGCAGCAGCTGTTTTATGCCTGCGGGCTCATTTTTATAGTCCGGAATATACAGCAGCAAGGTGTAGAGATAATGATAGATGTTCAGGTTATTGGCTTTCGCTGTTTCTATGAGACTCAATACAATGGCACTTGCCGTTGCTCCATCAGCAGTATCATGAAACAGAAAGTTTTTACGCCCCGTCACATAGGTTTTTGCCCGACGTTCCGCTGCATTATTAGAGATCTCGCATCTTCCATCCAGCAGATAATTCATAAGGGTCTCTTTATGATTAAAGGCATAGTTTACCGCTTTTTCAAGCTTACTCCCGCCAGCAGGCTCCAGGGTTTCCAATCATGTCCAGAATTCATTCCAGATGGCAGGTTCTGTTTCCTGGCGTTTCTGTTTTCGTTCTTCCTGTGGAAGTTCTTTGTAGAGACGTTCCATATAGAAAAGACGGTTACAGAATGCAACTCCTTTTTCGGCAGGGAGCAGGGAACTGTCTTCTGCAGTTCCCTGCGGAGGTTCTGCAAGTTCCTGTTCAGAATTAATGTCCAGAAGTTTCAGCTTTTTCTGACGTGCTTTTGGGACTGCTTCAAAGAACTTACGCCTGCAGTGGGCAAGACAGCAGACCAGGACAACATCTTCGATCCTGCCGTATGCACTATACCCATCACACTGGAGCATCCCAGTGAAACCATGGAGAAATTCTATCGGATAATCCCCGCTCCGTCCGGGTCTGTAATCATACAGGATGATCGGTGGTTTTCCATCAGTCCCGCTCAGGTAGATCCACATATAGGATTTTGAAGTGGCAGTTTTTCCCTCTTCATGAAGCACCTGACAGGGTACCTCGTCTGCATGGAGGATCTCTCTTGCCAGCAGTTCCTGATGCATTACTTCATAGACTGGAGAGAGATATTCCAATGAACAGTAATTGTACCAGTGCGCTGCAGTTTCTCTTGGGACAGGCACCCCTTTTTCCATCCAGTCTTTTGACTGACGGTAAAAGGGAAGGTGCAGAAAACTTTTCTGGTACATGACCATTGCCACCATATCCGGCGATGCGGGACTATGGGCAAGAAGCGGTGTCGGTGTTTTTGCCTCTACGATCGTTGTTTCATCCTCCTGCCGACATACAGGACACATAAGGGTTTCCTGCATGTAATGGACCCTTACCACTTTTGCCGGAGTGATACGCAGTTCTTCCCGGACAAACTTATACCCCAGGTGTTCCATCGGGGAACCACAGTCCGGACAGATCCTTTCTTCCGGGGGAACATCGCAGGAGATCTCTTTTATGGGAAGGGCCTCATACAGATCTGCACGAACAGACTTTTTTCTTCTGGTCCGTGTATGTTCTTTTACAACGGTCACCGTTTCTTCCTCCTGGATTCCTTCCTCCTGATCAGGACGCCTGGTCTTTTCGCTGGATGTTCCAAAGATCTTCCTTTTCAGTTCATCTATCGTCTCGTTCAGGTTCGCAATAGTGCTGCGGAGCTCTTTTATGGTAGCTCTGAGATCCACAATGGTCTGTTCCTGTTCTTTATTCGTGCTTAATAAAAGCTGGATCATATCTTCTGTATCATGAGGCATGGCATTTCCGTCCTTTGTTTTCTTATCCCTATTATAAAAGAAGTACGAGGATATGGCAAACAGACGGGACAGATGGTACTGTCAATCTGACGGTACCTCAGTTGTGGATATCTTTCCTAAAAAAATGAAAGATATGCCTGTATGCTCATTCTTTTAGGAAAGATATCCACCTGCTGTTTTAAAACAGATGTTTTTTTGAGTCTCATCCACATCGCATTCGAAAGGAAAAAAGAAAGCAGTGGATAAGTGTCTGGCGGCTGCCTGCTGTCACGGATATAGAAAATTTAAAATTCTCTGTTTTGCACAAAGGATCAGAAATCTTTTTTTCTGCCTGTGCCTTTGATTGCTTTGGGCTGATCGATGGAAAGACCTTCCATAAGCCACCGGAATTCCTGACGCGTCAAAAGACGGGCTTCCGAAGCATTCCGCGACCACTGGAACCTGCCGTTTCCGTCAAGCCTTTTCTGGAGCAGCACAAAACCATCCTTATCAAAATGGAGTGCCTTAAGTTTCCGGCTATCCCTTCCGCAGAAAAGATAAACTGCATTTGCATACGGATCGAGTTCATATGTATCGCGTATGATAGCCATAAGCCCGTCGAAACTTTTTCGCATATCTGTACGTCCGGTGATAACGAAGATCTTAGACACACCGGACAGATCACCTAACATAAATCCTGCAGCGCTGATAACGTATGAAATATGGTCTCACGGTCTGCTGCGTTGGTGATCTCAATCTGGAAACTGTGATAAGTGATCTTTATAACAGAGTCTGGAATGGTATCCGTTTTGAGCTGCACTGAGGATGGGCAGACTGCCGGTTCCTCAAAAGAAAGCGGTACAACTTCCTGTTTTCCTGAGAAAGAAGAATGGACTGGTTCCGGTATCTCACAGGCTTTTTGTCGAAGTCTTCGTATCTGGTAATAAAAGTTGCTTGTATGGATATGATGTTCCTGACACCAGCATTTATCAGAAAGACCACTGGACCGGCATTCCTGGATCAGATCCAACCATTCTTTATCTGTACGTCTTGGATTTCTTTTAGGCATAAAAATTCAACTCCTGTTTTTTATTTGGAGTGGGATTAGCACAGGTACCAGAAGAACTGAAGTGAAATGGTCCTAAGTGCAAAAAACTGGAAAAGTTATAGAGATACCACTCCTTAGAGGGATTATCTCATAAATTTTGGATACTGAAAAACCGGTGGATTATTCATCGCTTACGTTATAAATGCTTCTCTTTTTTTATAATAATTTCGTATATAAAATGAAGTGAAATATAAAGCAAAAGTAATGGCGGTAATTATATTAGGTATATGTGGGTCTATGGTTTGAGTAATCTGTATATATGAATTTGCATCTAATTTATTCCAGATAAATAAAGGAATCATAGTTATTAAAAAAAATACAGGGATTAATAACATTATAATAGCTTTATTCTTCAAAATATAGTTAATAAGACATGAAGATACGGATTTAGACTTGAAATCTATCCATTCTAAGGCTTCAAAACTAAAAGTTGTAATAAGCGAAAATATGGCTAAAATAAGCGAAAGAAATGATGAATCAGTAGCAATTGACAGAATGAAAAGAGTTAAAACATAACATTGTAAAATCAATAAAAATATAAAATCGTATCTGTTTTCTTTACGATATTTTTTAATTACTTTTTTACGAAGTTTTTTTTCGGCGTTTAGAACTATTTTTTTATTGTTATTAGACATAAAAATTCCTCCTCACATAATCAAGTGTTTTTTATTGAAAAGCCAAATTTTTTATCTCCATTCCGCTATCAAGCGGAGGTACAAATAGTAATGAGTGTTTCATAACTCTATTTTTTAGCTTGCAATAATATAAGGAAGCTATATTACAAAGTAAAGGGAAATGTAAAAGAATTATTTCCACCCGATAAATAATCAGCTTGTTTAAGAATACATATTAAAGTAATCCTGTTTATGTCTTTGCTTTGCTTCTTTTTACTTTCACCACCATGACCTGCTGTATGTAATATATAAAATATTTAAAGGAGAATTACAATACCGTAGCATTGTGCATCTCCCTTATAGGCTGATTTTTCTGTTACCTGCCAATTCTCCGTTAGTGTGCGGCTTTCGATTCGGATTTTAGGTGTCAGCCACACCAACAGGATGTCCCCTGTTTCTAGGATATGTAAAAAATAGATTTAGTCAACGGCAAGAAGAATAATTAAAATTTACCACCATTGTATTTTATTATTTCCAATAATTCATCCGTTGTGCTTACATTATAAAAACTGCAATTCATAATACAAATACCCGGCGTATACGGAATCTGGATGGATTGGCCATGTCCGGATTTTTTTAATTGCATAAGATTGTATTGTTCATAGCAGGCCAATACAGAGTCTGAATCCCAAGGGATTATTGTATCCACATATGCATAGGAAAGTTCATCGGATGTATTTGTACCATTATCATATACATATTTTTCACAACAGGGTGCATTAGTTAACAAATTATGCCAGTATTGTATATGACGATGATCCTGTATTTGGATGACTTCTGAGAAATCATCGGAACAGTAGGCATAACTGTTGCAGTTTTTTTCAGTTCGATATTGATTGGCAAGTGGAAAATCATGTCTGCAGTAAAGCATTTGTAATTTCTCAAATTTTTTTACTGTTGTCTTTGAACGTTTTCCATTAAATTTTATACATTGAATATCTTGAAATACAGGGGCAGAAGGATAATCATGAAGAAAAAATCCCTGAGTGCACCAGTAAGTTTGGTATTCTTCTTTGGTGTAAGATGCTCCTGCGCCTATATCATAACTATAATGCAGAAAATTTTTTGCTGTTTCGGGCGTTAATGTTGGCATATAGTACCGCCAGTCTAAGGTATAAGTTGTATTTTTTGAAGTTCGATGAACGACAAAGTGGTCACAATGAGGTTCGACCCTGGGGACATCATAATTAAAATGTTCCACGATAGCAATTTCAATGAGAGGGGCACTGTCGTTTGTATAATTTCCATCAATAAATAATTCGTTTGTTTCCGTTTCTTTTACCGTAAATGTTTCTGAGGTATTAAGATTATATTCTAAACACTTTGTAGCCAGAGTAATTAAAAGATATTTACCGGATGGATGAAACTGTACACTTTTCAGTGTTTCATGAGCCAGCAGGGTAGAATATATAATTTCACGTTTTCCAGTACGAATATTTATAATTTCAATATATTCATGGCTGGCTTTACTGAACATGAGTGCCAGATTCATGGTACTTTCATGATAAGCACACCCACTTACATAGTATTCTGCATTTGGGTAACAGAAAGCATTAACCAGTTTGGGTGTGTTTCCGCTGAAAATGGATACACCGTTAAACTGATGGACAAAAATACCGAGATGATGTATTTTATCAATGAGTAAATCCCGGCAGTCATATAATGCCGTGTTATAACGTCTTCGCAAAGTATCATTTGCGGTATCCCATTCATAAGTATTTTCGGAGTTTCGGATGATAAAACGATTGCAGCTTGGAACAATATTTGCGTAGAAAATTAATTCTTCCATATCTTCATCATCATTTATGAGCTTATTTAATGCGGAAACATTATACTTCATAAGAATCCCATTTTGCTGGTGTGAGATCAGATCAACATGGTAACAGCAGTCAGGATATATAATGTAACACTGGCGAGGACTTTCCGGGCAATATTGAATCGCGGACGGAGTAGAATCACCATTTTCCATGGTTATATCACACCAGACAGTTTCGGATGATCCTGATGAACAGGAAAACCGTTCCAGACAATGTGTCTGTTCATTAAATAAGATGAAACAATCCAGAGAAGGAAAGTACCTGGCAATTGGAGAAGCAGCGGGTTCTCCTGTAAAGTTATATAAAACTGTTACTTCCCCGGAAACAGCATCGCATTTTAGTAAAGTGCAGGGCATTGGAGTACTGGATTCATCCCAGTCATCATCAGTATCAATATCGTCATCAGAGAAAAGTTCATCGGGAACAGGTTCTTCGTCCTCAGATTCTGGATAAAAATCAGGAGAATCAAAACAATCATATTCTCCGCTGAAAGCATATATAGTAGAACAAGCAGATTCAGCATATAAATCTGTCTGTTTCATGAAATCCGGAAAATTCTGGCTGTACAATTCTTTTCCGGATTTAATATCAAAGCAGTACATATTGTAACGATCAGACAAATATAGAATACTCTGACTATCAAATGTAAAAGAAAAACTGGTTATAGTCCTGCCTGGTTTTGAAGGCTGAAGGATAACAGGAGGCTGTTCTGGCTGCTGTAAGTTGAATACATATAAGCAACCAGAATGGTCCGTTTGTTTGTTATTGTATACTTTTGCAGCAAGCCATTGACCATCAAATGATATTTTCATCAGTCCGTTGGGTGAATAATCATATGGTCCGTTGGGTGCTCCAGATTGAAGAATATATTCTAAACAACCGGAAAAAATATCCCAGCACTTTATGGTTCCAAAATCATCCAAAGTAAAGCAATGATGACTGGAATAAGCATATTCTTCAATACTGTTTACATGATCTTCCGGCTCAAAAAAATAATCAGGAAGAATAGAGTGATCAAATTGTGCAGTAAGTGTAGATGTAGCACCTTTTTTACTGCATGGTATGGAAAAAATATTATAATGCTTAAAATTAAGTCCCGTTAAGTCCATGCCAGATAATTCCTGACGTCCGTACACAATTGCCATCAGAATATTATGCAGAAGATAGTGAAGAGCGTAAGTCATTCCATATTTCTGGCAAAAATTGATGGCATCTGTTAATACGTGCTGTTCATCCGTAGAATAGCTTGGAAGATACCAGTTTTCGGTATTGGAATTTAATACAGGCTTATTATGATGTTCCATAAGTACTTCACTGATAAGCTCTTTTTTTCCTTGATTCCAGTAATGGGAATTAAGAAAATAATTGTATGTATATGATACAGAAGCTAAACCCATAAATTGATTTATATCAATGGCTGGCAACATACGCAGAAACTGTATGTCCAAAACAGCAGAAAAATAATCACGAAAGTAGTGGTGAATAAAAGCGTATTGACGACGTTCCCTGAAATTTTTTTCAGGTTCATTATATTGGTATAAAAGACCAAGATAATCAAACGCACAGGAAATAATTTTTTGCTCATATTTATCCAGTTTTATAAGGGAATGAAAAGCTATGTTTAAAAGCTCTGGATCATAGGAAAAATCATCATAAGGAATCGAAGAAGCAGATAAAATCATATGTTCTACAATATCCATTCCATTTTGTATTGTCTGAATCAGCTGTGTTTCTGACAGTGAAAAAATATCCTGATGTTCCATGCCCCATCCTATATAGGGAAGGATAAAATCTAAAACAAGGGCGGTCTGATACTTGTCTAATGGATTTGTATGAGTGGCTTCTGCGTGACTTCGAGTGTTATAAAAGAACGAATTTCTGTGAAAGAAACTATATAAAATTTCGCCCCGTGTTTCAGGGAGAAAAGGAAGATCTGCCTGATTTTCACATGAAAATATGCAAAGAAAAAGGGGAATGCGCAGGCATTTAACCAATTCTTTGCTGGAAAGTGTGAAACCTATGGAGGCTTCCGAAAAGTTACATTTTTCCAAATGTAATTTTATATCATTTTTCTCAAGACCAATTAGATTTACATTGCGGAAACTGGAAGTAAAATAGGCAGACTGTGTTTCTCGGCTTGTGGCAATGATGCGGACATTTGGGTACTCTTTATGTATCACAGTAATTTCATTGCTGAGTAAAGCACGGCAGGACTGGGAAGTTCCCTTTCCGGCAACACTGACTTCATTAAAACCATCCAGCAAAAGTAAATATTGAGGTAATCCATTGGAGGGAATGCGCTGTAGTTCTTTTTCTACAGAGGTTAATGTCTGCTGTGAAACAGCGGCTAAAGAACTGTGATTTTCAAGTAACTGTCCGATATAACGGGTGATAAAATTTGTTTTTTTGTATTGATCCTCATACCAGTTTTCTATTAAAGCAGGGCAGCGTCGAAGTTCGATAAAAACAGGAATAGGATGTCCTGTCTTATATTGGGCAGGTTCTTTATTGCTATCCAGAAATTCATCTTCAAGAAGTTGCTGAAGAAAGGTGGTTTTTCCAATACCACCTTCACCGGTTACGGCAATATCGGTATTATCTTCAGAACAGATATCCTTTAAAGGGCGGATAGTTCCGTCTTCTTCTTTTCCCCGAAATTTGAAAACATTTTCTGATACATATCCCTTAGGAAGCAATCTTTCAATGATATTCAGGTCGTGGAAACGATTTCCTTCTGCATGTGACTGTAAAAATGATTGTTGTGAACCTTTCCATATTTCTTCTGATAATGGTGCAGAAAGAATCTGACAATCTAAATTCATAAAATCAATCCCAAAAGTATAAAATTCATTTCCTTTTTCTTGGAGAACGGAAAGGTGATTGCTTTGGTAGCTTGCACAGAGAAGGCAGGCTGCTATAAAGCGGGAAAGCTGGTATGGATTATCTGGAGAACATGAAGCCAGGAGCTTTTCCTTATGCGATGTAGGAAGATACTTACAGGTTTTTACCAAATTTTTCAGCTGGTTGTAAATATGTGTGGGCTGAGAAATTAAGGGGAGATATTTTTGATGGATGGCATTTACAAGTTTGGGAAAACTTTCTGCGTTGCAATATTTATTCCTGTCATCCCCCATCAAACCGCGGCTACTGAATCCTTTTTTTGCCTTATCAGTATAAAGTCCAGCATTTTCCGGAGATTCATCCGTAAATAACATTGTATATAACAGGTGATTCGTTATTTTTATAGAAGTTACCTGGTCTTTAAGAATATGAAGAACGTCTCTAAAAAGCATATAATCCTCCTTGGCACTAATTTGGCACCATAATGTCACTGACAGAAAAAAAAACATGTGGTTCAATTGTTTCATAAGGTGCTGATAACTTATTTTATCATAAAACCTTAATATAGTGGAATTTAAAAATAGAAAATATCGTAATCCTGATTCTAGAAAAGGAAAAAGATACCATAGTAGAGTTTTACAAAAAGGCAAATCATTGCCGAATGTACAGTGTACTAATGGGATATTTTGGCCATTTCTGGAATCGTCAGTTGTTTTGCTTATTACGGCTTTTTTTGAATGAGCTGAATCTCAACAGTACTCCTCAGCTTAGGTAACTTTATTTCTTAAAGTTTTGGGGGAAAGGACAAAACAATGACTATGAATACGAACCACAAAAATTTGTCAGAATGTATGTTGCTTCAAGAACAGAATGTAACTATGAGAAGTTCACAGGAACTTTTTGAAGCTATTTCATTTGATGAGCTGCTTGCATTTGAGAGTCAGTTGTATGAAGACAGGACATTTGCAATCTTGCATCCTGTTGGTAAGAAGATATTTAACATTATTAAAGACTGGAATAAGTTCGTTAATTTTGATGATATTACATATTATCATGCAAGAAAACTGGAGGATGGAGAACGACCATTTTTAGACCAGGAGATGATGAAGGCACCAGTTAATGTAACTTCACATGGACGATATAATGCGATTGGAGAAAGTTGCTATTATATTGCAGAAACAAAAGAGGGGGCGGTAATGGAAATCATTAAACATAGTAAAGAATTAAAACCACGCATTCAGATAGCTGGACTCAAGCCAATCAAAGATGCAAAGATGCTGGATTTATCTGAAGGATCAAATAAATTTCTTGATCATTTGCGTTTCATTGCAGGGAATGAGAACGGAAAAATAGTGAAAGAATATTTACTTTCCAATTTTGTAGCATCCTGCTGTAAAAGGATTGGAATTGAAGGGATTAAATATAAGAGTACAGGATATAAGTGCTGTGTTTTATGGAAAGATGATTATTTTAAATTTGTAGAAGGAAGCAGAGAGATTAATTAGAAAATCAATGGTATAAGGCAATACTTTTAAGTATATTTTAAAAAGATAGTAGTGCATACATAATCTTTCTCTAAAAAGACAGCAGAAAAAATATAAACATATATTTTTCTGCTGTCAAATTTTATCACTTTTATAATGACTTATGCATATTTCTGAATAAGAATATATTTTCAATCGAAAATTTGGTTTAAAACAAGGAATGTTCGTGTGAATTTTCTTGTACCGGTATTTTTATATATGGCTGATGAAGGATACTTTCAACATTGGAGCATACTGTACGAAGTTTTCGTTCATATTGACGGAAGGTATCAAGTTTTTCCCGTTGGGAAATCTGCAATTTTATTAAGCGTTTTTTTTCTTCTTGTAACATTTTCAAAGTAGGTAATTTTTTTCCGTTAGATTTTTCTTTCAGTATTCTAAGGGCTGACTCATAGAGAATAAGTTCAGCCCGATGAGCTTCGTAAAATTTAGATTTATTATGACTCTTTCGATAATCAGCATATATGTTTTTGTTGGCAAGGTATTGTCCGGTGTAATGAATCTGTTCATTTATATTTTTTAAAGCGTCTTCTGTGGATTTCAGAGTATTTCTGGTATCAGTGCTTTGGGCAGAGGCATTGGAAAGGGCAGTATCTAAATCTTCCTTGCTCTGGAAACCATGTTCCTGTACATAGGCAACTGTCTGAGCCATCATCTTAAGATTAGACAGCTTTACCTTTTGTGCGTATGCCTGACTTTGCTGTGCCTTGATACAGTGCAGCAAATCTGTTACAAGTCGTAAATCAGATTTTATGAAAAGGAAAGAGTATGTAGTTTCGTCAGTTTGGACAGAAGCTGACGATTTTGACTGTTCTGAAAAATCTGTAACTGGTCTGTCAGTAGAATGTGACTTTTTAGCGTGTTGCCTGTTGGAGTTCTCCTGGAATACCTGCAGAAGATGATTTTCTTCATAAAGCGTTCCGAGATTTCTTCCAGTGATGTATTTTTGACGATTAGGATGCAGGTAGCTGTATCTGCCACGACTGACTTTAAATGTGATATTATATCTATCAGACAGCAATCTGGAAAATTCTTCCTGTGATGTTGCCTGTGAAGCAACTGCATCAATCGCATCACGAAGGTATTGCTTCTCCGTTTGAAATGTTGTCTGTCTTGGAGTAAGTCCTTTCTTTTTCAGTTCTGCATTGTGTTCATCGAGATTTTTTTGACCTCTGCGTTTTGCCCAGTATTCTTTTTCAGATATTTTCTTTTCTGCGGGGTTCAGAAGATCTACCTGGTTTAGTCCATTGGAACGGCACATATCCATAACTTTTTGCTTTAAGTAGATTCTGTATCTGTCAGAAAGATGATGTTTATATCCGGCTTTTGAATCCCGGTCAAATTCCATATAGGGCTGTGGCTCTGTATCATATTTTCGCACACTGTTGATTACAATATGCACATGAATATTTCCACTGCCATTATGACCATCAGTATGGGTGCAGACAAGCGCCTGGTGTCCGGAAAAATTCTCTTTGGCATATTCTACGCCAAGTTTCTGTGCCTGCTCTCCGGTCAGACCATGTTCTTCCTGATCTTTAGGATCAAAGCTGATGATGTAGTGATGCGACTTAATCTCATTAAAAGATTGATTTTTATGAAAGAAAGCGTTAGTTTCCCGACATTCAGCATCAAATGTAAACGGATCACAGTTTATACCATCCAGATAATATTCTTCACGAAGAAGCATATTCCCATTTTCATCAAGAATTGGTTTTTGTGTATATTCATCATGTTGGAAAATCAGATAGCGTTCAGCTTCTCCATAGTCGGCATTCTTGCTTGCAATATGTTTCAGGATTGCCATATTAGTTTTCTCCTGTGCTATTGCTATTATTTGCATTGACAGTGGTAAAACCTCCAGCCAGTTTTATTACTTCGTATTTTAATTTATAAATTTCAGCAATACTCTTTTTGATTTCGTTGCGCATTTCCTGGGAATGGAGTCCACCAGTATTAAAGTAACGAGCTATCTGGTTAAGATTGCTACCAAGCTTCCCAAATTCAGCAATTAATTTCTTTAACTCCGGTAGATCTGCCACAATTTCATATTTCACAATTACTTTTTTATTTGTTATCTGTTTACGGACATACTCTGCTAACGGGAGTCTTGCTGCTTTTGCATTTTCTGCAATTATTTCATATTCAGTATTGGTGAGACGGAGCATGATATGACGAGTATGCCGTAAGTTCTTGTCTTTTTGGGGTCGTGCCATTTTATAGTTCCTTTCAAAATAAAGATATCTATATATAAGCCGATTTGAAAATACCAGATGGTAACAAAATAAAAATATTTATGGATTTTTCGTGATAGATATGATCACGATGCGACTCTTTTTTTACAGGAGCCAAATCTGCATATTAGTGAAAAATGTATTATCTGAGGGTATGGGGAGCAGAATCCCCATCAAGATTGCCGGAAAGTCGAAAGTCACGAAGTGAGTTTTGAGTTACTCAGGCGAAACTTGCTTTGTGTCAGGAAAAAATTAAATGTTACTTCAATAATCGAAAAAATTACATACAAAAAAAAATCGGATTTTTATAGCTATAATAATAACTAAGATATTTTAAATAACTAATGACAATTTATTAGACGTTAAAAAGATTGGATCTAAAAAAGTTAATGAATTCCATCCGATTTTTGTATCATCATTTCTTATCTGGGATAACTGAAAAATTAATGAATACATTTTATTACGCATGTTCCTATCCAAAGGTTGATTATTCCAGATTTATGAATATCACAGCAAAAACTGCTTTGAACTTGATACAGGATTCCTTAAAAACGTAGCCGGTCTTTCGCTGTGCTGACGATATGATGGTATTCAAGCTTGAAAATGTTTCAAACTTGCTTGATCATAATAAATCAGATGATCAAAATTTAAAAAGTATTTAACAAAAATTAATGTTAAATAAATATAAAGGAAAGGAGGAACAAGTATGGGTGAATACGGAGCAGAAGAATGTGGCGTTCAGTGCTGGATTACTTGTGGAGGCGGTTGTACATTAACATGCATTACCGATACAGGCTTAATTATTATGGATGCAATTGGTATATCAACAGCAGTTAATGTAGATTTTGACAGTTAAGTTTACTGCTAGTCCAGATGACCACTGTACGATATTCGAAATTTCGTACAGTGGTTTTTTGGTAATAGGAGGAAGGAGAATAAAACATGATTTATCCAATATTTTTTTCTTCAAAAAATGATAATAATTATATTTTTGATAATAGTACTAGAATGGTTTTGCCAGCTAATAAATATGGAATTAAAGATACAGATGTTAAGGACGCTATATTAATAAATGATAAAATAATTCAAAGGATACGAGAAGACCATCCTCGAATTCCCCTATTTCAGGATGTGGATATGGAGAGTCAGCAAAGACAGTTAATTGATAATTGTAAAAAACATGTTATGGAAAATGGTATAAGACAATTAACATTAATGATTACTGAGCAATGTAATTTTAGATGTAAGTACTGTATTTATTCAGAAATGTATTCATATTCCAGAAGCCATAGCTATCGAACTATGGAGTGGGAAGTTGCAAAAAAAGCTATAGATTATTATATGAGTGTCAATAAGAAGAGTGTTCAATATAATCCAACATTAATGCCGTGCATTGGCTTCTATGGTGGTGAGGCACTTACAAATTGGGGATTGATTGTAAGAGCTGTTGAGTATGTGGAAAGCATTTATCGCAGAGAATTTAATAATTTAATGTATACAATAACAACAAATGGTAGTTTATTGGACTTAAAAAAAATATCATTCCTATTAGAATATAATTTTTTTATTAATATTAGCATAGACGGATATAAAGAAAATCATAATAGAAATAGAGTATACGTATCTGGTAAAGATACTTATGATGATATTATGAATAATGTAGCTGTTTTGGAATCTGAGTTTAATAAAGCAAAAAACAAAGATAAAACAATACTTCCATACCAATTTGTTATGACTTATGATAATGAAGTTTCTATTAAAAGATTAGTTAAAGAAGCGGAGATACAACCTGAGTTGTATGCTCATTTTTCCAGGATGAGTAAGGTAAGAGGAATTGATACTAACTATTATATAGGACAATGTTCTGAAAAACTATTAAATATGGAAATTAATAAATTGGTAGATCAATATGCCGAGGGCAAGGTTAAGAATCCAATAGCAGAAATCTTATATAAACAAAATGTCGTTATACCGGCTTTTAATATTCAATTTTCTAATAATATTTTATGGGGGACGTGTATTCCAGGAGAAAAATTGGCAGTATCCTGTGAAGGAAAGTTTTATATTTGTGAAAAAATTGATTATCAATCTTCAATAGGTAATGTAGATGCAGGAATTGATTTTTGTGCTGTAAAAAAATATCTTGAGGAATTTGTTGATATGAGAAATAAAAATTGTAAAACCTGTTATATATCAAATTTGTGTAACCAATGTTATTCACAATGCTCTAATGGAGATGGACAATTCAAACTGAATGATGTAATGTGCAGTAAAATGAAAAAAAATATAGCCAAAATATTTTCTATATATTATACAGCACGTGAAAATGGTATTGATTTATTATAGGGGAGGGAGAAGCTATGTTTTTTATTTTAAATCCTAACATAAAAATCATAAAAGGAATTCAAAGAGATGTCTGCCATTCGTTACTAGACGGGAAGACATACTATTTTGATAATGAATATAAAGACATCGTTAGGATGTTAGTAGACAGGGAGTCTATCCAAGAGATAAAAAAACAATTTGATAATCGGCTTGTTGATGAGGTCAAAACTTTTTTAGTGGATAAACATATCGGAATATTTGATGAGAAAAATAATGTTTATATTCCAACTATAAATAAGAGTTTTTTCAAGGATACTGATGAGAGAATGAAAAAATTTGAGATTTATAGCGTTATGATAAGACTTAATACTCAGTGTAACCTCAATTGTAAATATTGTAGAATAGAAAAAAATGAATTAATTGCACCTTGCATGTGCTTTAAATCTCCGATGGATAGTATAAACCCATATTTGGAGGATATAGTAAATCAATCTTTGAAATTGGGGGTACAACGTGTTGAGCTAATTGGTGGAGAGCCTTTTCTAAATAAAGAAGAATTATACACTGTTTTGAATAAATTTTTGGGAAAAGAAGTACAGTTTCTTATATATACGAATTGTATCTTGGTGAATGAGGAAGATGTTGTTGAATTGGCAAAATATAATGTGTATATAGTTGCTACGGTGCATACATTTGAAGAAAATAATGAGAAATATGTGGGGCAAGATAATGAGTATACAAAATTGATAAAGGAAAAAATTAATTTGCTAATTAAGTACGGATTGAAGTTTCACATTGAATTTGTAGTTAATAAATATAATCAAAAGGAGTTAAAGAGTACTTTCTTAGAAAAATTAATGAAACAAGGGTGTGTGCAGCAAAAATATTTATTTCCAGTTTCAGAGTATTCAGTATTTGATGATAATTTAATAAAGACCAAGGTTGGAAATTCTGTAATAGAGTTGGAAAACTATGAACGTGCAGAGCATGCAAATTTTTGTTTTAGAAAGGGACCATTTATAGATGTAGATGGGAAAATATATCCTTGTATTGGTTTAGCTAAAAAGGAATATTGTTTAGGTAGTATAGAAGATGGGTTGTATATGGTTTATCATGCTGGAAAGCATAAAAAATATTGGAATATGAGTAATGAAGAAGATAAAGAATGTAAAGACTGTGCTGAGCGGCTTATGTGTATAAATTGTAAAGCCTATAAAATTCGATATGGGAATAAATACAATTGTATCAATAAAAAATAGTAGGAGAATATATGTTAAATACTTATTTAGAACTAAAAAATATTAACAAAACATATAGAAGCTTTGCCTTGAAAGATATTGAAATCAGTTTTAAAGGAGGAAGATGGTATTATCTTGACGGGGAAAATGGTGCGGGTAAAACTACCTTGTTAAATATAATTGTTAATTTTATTTTTCCTGACTCAGGGGAAATTTTATATTTTGGGAAGCAACTAAAAGGTAACGAAAACTGGATAAAAAATCGAATGGCCTTTATTCCTAATTATGTAGGGCTTCCGTCACATGTCACACCACGCTTTTTAAGTAAAATGTATAAAGATATGTACAAAAGATTTGATATGAAATCATTTGAAAAGTATATCCATGAGTTTAATATTGATAACATGGATCAAAAATTAGGACAAATGTCAGATGGGATGAAAAAGAAAGTACTTATAGCATTAGAAATGTCATATTTTCCAGATATTATAATAGCAGATGAGATTTGTAATAATTTGGATGAAGAATCAATATATTATTGTTTTGAGCAAATTGATAAGCTATGTAAGGAAAATAATACGTTAGTAATTATATCATCTCATAATAATCAAGAGATTATGAAAAAAAATCCAATGGTAATAACAATAAAAAATGGAGTATTGGAAGGAGGGAAAATTTGAAATATTTATTATTGATCGATTTTAAATCTGTTAAAAAAATATTGATTCTTTATTATATATTAATTGCACTAGCAACTTTTTTTGTATATCCAATTGCAGGTTGGATAGTAATTCTATTTATAATTAGAATTGAAAGAGATGTATGTAAAGAAAATGCTTTAATGGGATTACCAAGTTTTTATAAGACATTCCCGCAGAAGAACCTTTATCCAGATGAAAAAAATTTGTTTTTCTATTTAGTGATGATGGGAGCTTGTTTAGTTTGGGGGATAGGATGTTTTATGGTTGGGGTAAAAGAGTTTCCAGAAATTAGTGATAAGCTTAGATTAATAATAGGACTCTGTTTTTTGGCAATGATTATATGTAGCATATATCATATAAGCTGGATGCACTTTTTTTTCAAATACCAAGATACAACAATTTGTATGAAGGCAGTTAGTAAATATTATATTATCATTGCCTTACTAATATTACTAGTATCAAGAAATCAATATCTTTATACAAAAAGTGCTGTGCTTTTCGAATTTAGCATAAGTACATGCCTGATATTAGGGGTAATAGATATTTTTGTATTGATAGTTGCTTTTAAATATATTAGGAAATCATATGAAATGAGTGAGATAGAATGAAATGGCTGGTATGGAATGATATCAAATATTGCTTGAAGTATATTTCCTTGTATTTTATAATGGTTATTTTTTGTTTTATACAAGACATTACTAATCTTATATATTATGTACAAGGATTAATCTATTTTTATTGTATAGTTTTATCGTTGCATAGTTCATTGGTGAATAATATAGCCTATTTTTATACTTTGTTTCCTAAAAAAAGGTATTTTCTGATTTTACAAAAAAATATAACTATTTTAATATTAGATTTGCTGTTTAATTTAACCTATCATATTTTTTTACCAAATTCTGATGTATATATTATTGATAATATAATGTCTTATTGGTTAATAGGAAGTATAATTTCATTTTATTTTTTTCAGTTTAAAATTTCATATGCTAATAGCCTTTTACAATTAACGCTCTATGGAATTGCCATATTAGCATATATTTTTAACGAATTTACAAGTAAAATCAGTTTTAATTGGGCAATAGTTCTTATGTTTGGCGTAATCATTAATTTACTAAATATAATATTATATAGGAATAAAAATTTTGTAACCAATTATTATAAGTATTAAATTGGAGGAAATAGAGTTGGTTTTAAAAAATAAAGCAAAGTATAGAAAAATGTTCTTTTTATTGCCATATTTAAGACCATATAAAATGAAATGCTTAAGATGTATATTAGAAATCATTCTCTTATCTATTTTAACGCTACCCTTACCTGGTTTGAATGGTAAATGTATTGATGTGTTAACAAAAAGAGAAGAAGCAAATATTTTTGTAGAGTGTCTTTGTTTAATGGTTGTTATTAATGTTATAAAAGTAGCAATATCAGTTAATACGAAAATAAAAGTAGCTGAGGTTGGAAATAGTGTTGTTAATAGTATTAAAGTGGAGTTGTCGTGCAAAACAATGTTCCTGCCAATGAACTATGTTAATAGTACAAATAAAGGGTATATTTTTTCAAGAATAAGTGAATGCGAAAATATTAGAACACTGTTTTCATCTAATATAGTTTCTTTGCTTTTAGGAGGAATAGATTTTGCTTTGTCTTTTTTTGCTATTTTTTTAATAGATTTTAGGTTGGCAACTGTAACATTTGCATTTTTGCCAATTCTATTTATTATGATGAATTATAATTCTAAAAGAATGGCTAAAAGTACAGAAGAAGTTGCAGAATATACTGCGAAAAATTCAAGTATTATCGTAAATATGATAGATAGTATCAAGTATATAAAAATATTTGATATCTATAGATTGCAAGAAGATAAGATTTTAGGTAGCATGAAGAAACTCTTACATAAGCAAAATCAAAAAGCAAAATGGATTACTATATATGGCGAATCAATACAGCTTATTAGCGGATTGCATAATTTAATCATCTTAGCATTTGCTGGGTACCTAATATATGAAGGTCAGATATCAATAGGAATTTATATTACATATATTGGTTACAGTTCAAAAGTTTTTGGTAATATATTATCCTTAACTGGATTTGGAGTATTACTAAATCCGGTTCTTGTAAGTATAAAAAGAATACAAGAATTCTTAGGATTAGAAAATGAGAGTAATGGTATAATTAAAACAGATAATGTAATAAATAGAATTGTATTTGAAAATGTTTTCTTTAAATATAAAAAGAATAATGAAAAGTTTATATTGAATGATTTTTGTTGTGAAATAACTAAGGATAAACCTACTTTATTAGTTGGAAATAATGGAACAGGAAAAACTACATTGATTTCGCTCATATTGGGTCTGTATGAAATAGATGAAGGAAATATAACTATAGATAAAGTTGATATAAGAGAATGTGAAAAAACGCAACTAAGAAATTGTATTTCGTATATGTCTCAAGAAACAGGCTTATTTGAGGGATCCTTAGAGGAAAACTTAATAGTTGGACAAAAGAAGCCTATAGATATAAAGAAAAAATTGGAAGAGTTAAATTTGTATACTTTATTGGAACGGTTTGATTTTAATTTGCAATATCCCATACTGCATAATGGTGTAAATCTTTCAGGGGGGCAAAAACAGATAGTTTCTTTTTTAAGGGTTGCAATACAGGAACGATCGATAATTATATTAGATGAACCAACAAATTTTTTGGATGCGAACACTAAATATATTTTTTGGAAATTTATAAAGAAGTATTATATATCAAAAAGAATACTTATTCTTGTAACTCATGATGAAAATATAAAAAATGATATTGAGGTCGGGGACATGCAAATAATAAAATTTGTTTGACTGATCAAGAAAATGAGCAGATTGTAAGCGTTTATATTAACTTCCAGCAAATTGGAAAAAAACCTAAACTGGTTCTAGAACCAAACATAAAAATCTGAAAGATGAAATAAAAAAATTTCAGGTTTTCTGCGGTTTTTTATTGCAGGGGACAGGGGGGAATTTGAAACAAAGAAGTAGAGGTTATCCAAGAGAATAGAGTATAACAAATAAACCATCCCAGGGGTGGCTTGAAGAATTAAATATTAACGCAACACCTAATCAGGAAACTGCTAAAGGCTTATCCTTTATGATGTAGCCCCGTTGTTTCAAAAGATTAAGTGTCTGTGAAGTGGAAAGAACTTTTTCATCTTTCACAGGACGAGATTCAAGAAAACCTTCTGGAGTATATGACTTTAAATCTGAAAGTATGTGCCAGATAGCGGTCTGAATAGAATCATACGATAGATAGCAATGATGGCTTCCTTGTGGCCACGGCGTGTTTTGATACGCTTGTAGCGGTTAGTAAATTCGGAATGCTTCTTCGATTGCAACTTGTACCAGAACTGGCTTAAAATAAGAACCGACACGGGAAATCTGAGTGGATTTGATTTTTTTATTGCTTTGATTGGATATTCTTGTCTCAAGAAACCCAGATTCCGGTAACATGGAAACTGGTATTCCGGGGCGGAAACCACCATTGATTGGCTTGATTAAAACCTATAAGGAATCGAACGAATGTCAAGCCCAGAGCCGCTTTGCGGGGATAAGCCGGCTTTACATTTGTGAGATTTCTTGTATTCTTCGTAATTGCCAATCGGTTTTCTTATCACCGGACTGCATGGACACCGAGACTGGAATATTCACTTTGATCGTTACGAGGACAGCATCCAGCCCAAGAGACGAGATGTTTTCGCTGTCGGGAAGACAGGCATATCACCACCAATCTCTGAAAGCACTTGAATGCAGTCAGCGGATTTTTATCGAATCTGGGAACAGTCCTTATTAAATTTAAAGTAGCTTCATATTTATCACTGAGACGAAGGATTTCCTGTTCTACTTCTGAAATGTGCTTGTTCAGTTCATCAATGTAATCAAGGCACTGTCCGAGTTTAACCGCTTGTTCTTTTGAAATAGCACCATCAATAGCAGCTTGATTTCTTCAATAGGGGCCTTACAGCGTCCGTGAACAAAAGGTGCTACATTAAATTTTTCTCCTGGGTGTTGTAAAATCTGTTCTGTAATAGAACGAGAAGACTTACTGTGGATTTCCAGTAATTCTTCCGCCTAAAGAAGAGAGAACAAAATGAAATCATAAAAAATCCCGGTTTTCTGCGGTTTTCCATTGCAGAGGACCGGGAAATATAGTATAATTATTTTAGGCGGATAACCGCCTAAAAGGAGGGCGCTATGTATCTGGAGTTTTTAGTGAAAATACCAACTGTGAAAGGTAAGATCACACGAAGAAAAAAGTCAAATATTGTGTATATAGAGTATGAATATGATCGGGTTTATGACCCATCCCGGAAGTATACTTTTCCGAAAAGAGTAACGATCGGAAAACTGTCAGATACAGATCCGGAACTTATGAGACCGAATCAAAATTTTCTGAAATATTTTCCGGATGCAGAGCTTCCAGAGAGCAAAAGCAGGACTTCCAAAAGCAGCTGTCTAAGGGTAGGAGCATACTTTGTACTGCGTAAGCTCATAGAAGAATGCAGCCTGAAAGATATCCTTGGAAAGTATTTTGTACCACGTGATATGGGGCTGTTTTTAGATTTGGCTGTTTATTCGATCATAGCAGAAAATAATGCAGCACAGTATTATCCGGATTATACATACAACCATCCACTTTTTACGGAAAAGATGAAACAATACAGTGATTCAACTGTATCAGATTTCCTGAATTCAGTAACAGATGACCAGAGTACAGGCTTTCTGAATACATGGAATGAGTCACGGAATTACCGTGAAAAGATCTATATTTCTTATGACTCAACGAATAAAAACTGTCAGGCGGGAGATATAGAAATGGTCGAATTTGGGCATCCGAAAGTAGATGTGGGAGAGCCGGTATTTAATTATGCAGTTGCGTATGACAGTCATAATCAGGAACCATTATTTTATGAAAAATATATTGGTAGCCTGAATGATATCTCCCAGCTTCAGTTCATGCTGGACAAAGCATCTGGATATGGTTATAAGAAGATTGGATTTATTTTGGACAGAGGTTATTTCAGCAGCGAAAACATACAATATATGGACAAATGTGGGTATAGTTTTATAATCATGGTGAAAGGGATGTCTGCCCTTGTAAATGAATTGATCCTAGAAAATAAAGGGACATTCGAGAATAAGCGTATAAATAATATCTATGAATATGGAGTTTACGGAAAGACAATACGGCATAGGCTGTATGCAAGTGATAAAAAAGAACGTTATTTTCATTTGTATCATAGTATTTCAAAAGAAAGTGCAGAACGGATGGAGATTGAAAACAGGATCAACCAGATGACACAGTATCTGAAAAAGTATCAGAATAAAGTGAAGGAATTCGGTCCTGGATTTGAGAAGTACTTTAACCTTCATTATGATGAAAAGAGCCAGGCTTTTATATTGCCGGAAGAACGCAGCAGTGTGTTAGAAAGAGAACTCGATCTGGCAGGATATTTTTGTATCATTACATCGGAAAAGATGAGTGCGAAGGAAGCAATCGAGCTATATAAGAGCAGGGATGTATCGGAGAAACTGTTCCGTGGAGATAAATCATATCTGGGAAATAAGAGCATCCGGGTGTATTCAGAAGAATCAGCAAGAGCGAAGATATTTGTTGAGTTCGTAGCTATGATCGTGCGCTGCAAGATGTATATAAAACTAAAAGAAGAGATGAAAAAACTGGATAAGAGGACGAATTATATGACTGTACCGGCGGCACTAAAAGAGCTGGAAAAAATAGAAATGGTACGCCAGTTAGATAATATATACCGGCTGGATCATGCAGTAACAGCGAATCAGAAAGTAATATTGAAAGCTTTTGGACTGGATGCAAACAGTATAAAATACTTTGCATCAGAGCTGAGTAAGGAACTGAAAAAAGCGGAATAAGGAAGGGAATAAAGATGGCAAGACCAAGAAAAACAAGCAGGGAAGCATTGGAAGAAAAGATTGAAAAAGCAGAGGCTGATGTTATAGTAGCGAAGAAAAAATATGACCAAGCAACAGCAAATCTGAAAGAGCTGCTAGACAAGCGTGATGCCATAAGGAAAGAAGAAATCCTGTCAGCGGTTGTAAAAAGTGGACGGTCATATGAGGAGATCATGAACTTTTTAAATGCAGGATCAGATGGAGAAAAGACAGAAAAATAGAATTATTTTGAGTCACATATATAGTGTCACTCGATTTAGACGGAAAAAGACTGGAAGTTCACATTATATTTGATGCTTTCAGGGGCTTGTATTTTTGAAAATAGGGAAATTGGAGTTCATAATTAAAGGTAATTGATTACTTCTATTATTTGTATCGACTGGAAAGAATTAAGGTAGCATGATAGTAAAATATGTTTAAGAGGTAACCAATTATGGAAAGTCGTATCAAACAACTTCGTGAAAAAAGAGGGTTAATACAAGAAATTTTGGCCGCAGAATTAGGAATAACACAACAGATGCTCAGTAAATATGAAAGAGATGTTACGTTTATTAAAGTAGACATTCTAAAAAAATAGCGGTATATTTTAATGTGACAACAGATTATTTGTTAGGGCTATCAGAGGTTAAGAGAGATTTGCAGGGACAAATGAAAGTGAATGAGACGTTGGACGAATACTATGATCTTGTGGAGATATACAAGAACCTGGATAAATATGATCAGGAAATGATATGGTCGATTATACAAATTGTTAAAAAATTTGATGAAAAGAGAAAAAGGGAACAGAAGAGAGTGGATTAAAATGCTAAATATAGCAATTTGCGATGATGATATACAGATTACAGGAACGATTGAAAATTTAGTACGAAAAATAGCAAATAAAAATTTTGTCGAAGTAGAGACGGAAGTTTTCTGGAATGGACAAGGTTTGCTGGATGCTATTATAAAGGACAGTAAATTTGATATTATTTATCTTGATATTGAAATGCCAAAAGAAGATGGTATCTCAGTAGCAAAAAGAATAAGAACGTATGACAAAAATGTTTTAATTATTTATGTCACAAGCCATGAAAATCATATGAGAGACTCTTTTTCTGTTCGTCCATTTCAATTTCTCGTTAAGCCAGTAGATGAAGAACAGATGGAAACATGTTTTAAAGCTGCATTCAGTGATATAAATAATGCTGATTTTTATTTTCGATATAGTTATAAGAGAATAAGTTATAAAGTTCCGGTAAGAGACATTTTATATTTTGAAAGCAATAGACGAAAAATATTCATTGTAACAGAAAAAGATACTTATGAAGTATACGAAAAACTGAATGAGATTGAGAAAAGCTTGAAGAACTGTAAAATGCCGTTTTTACGTGTGCATCAATCTTTTCTTGTAAATTATAGACATGTGGATGGGTTGGCATATGACTTTGTTATAATGGATAATGGAAAGAAAATTTCAATCAGTGAAGATAGAAGAAGAATGATCAGTGAACAATACTGCTCGATGGAGGACACGTTTTATGTTGGTGAATAAAATGTTGCTGAATGCGATAAAGATATTGCTTGTAATATTTGCGATATTTCTGTTTTCTTACTATTTTTCCGTATTTTTTATAAGAAGAAAAAAAAGGATAACAATTGTATTGGGCTACACCATTTTTGCAGTCTGGCAGTTAATGCTTTTGAATACTAGTATATTGCCGGTTTATATAAATATAAGCGTTACAATTGTAATAACATTTATTTCAGCTATGTGTGTTTATGAAGGAAAAAGTTGGAACAAATGTATTTTTGCTCTGGCTTTTAATGCAATTTGGATGATGATAGAAACAGTAAGTGGTTATATACTTTCAATCTATTGTAATCAATTTATATATTCTCAGATGTACGGAATCCTAGGATCAGTCATATCAAAAATATTATTTTTACTGATTATATTTGCATTAAGAAAAATATTTTCGGTAGGTGGAATTACAGAGTTTTCTGTTAAATACAGTATTATGTTAATTCTAATTCCAATCGGAAGTATTTATGTTATGAACGAGATTTTCTTATTTAGCTATAAAATAAATAATGATCGTGCATATTTTCATTCTGCAATTTCTGCAATCATTTTACTGTGTTTAAATATATTGATTTTCTACATTTATGTGAAATTGACGGATGATTTACAGTTAAGGCGAATGACTTCTGTTTATGAACAACAATTGGAATTATGTGAACGACATCAACAAGAAAGAGAACTTTCCATGTTGCAATTAAGAGACATGAAACATAATATGAAAAATAATCTAGTATCTATTCTTGCTTACGCAGAGAAAGGAGAAGATGAGAAAATTATAGAATTTATCCAGGACATAATGGATGAAAGTGGCTTATCAATATCTGAGGTTGCAAATAGTGGTAATATTGTAATTGATTCACTACTTGGATATTGGTATGTAACAGCACAAAAGAAAGGGATAGATTTTTCCTTGGATATAAAGGTTCCTATGAAGATGGAGTTTAAGGGGGCGGATATATGTCTGATACTTGGGAATTTATTAGAAAATGCAGTAGAAGCGGCTGAAAGAGTAAGAAAGAAGAAATACATAAAAATCCAAATGAAATATGATAAAGGCAATCTGCTGATATTTTTAATGAATAGTTACCAGGGGCGATTAATAAAAATGAAAGATGAGAGACTGAAATCTACGAAATCCGATGCTGGAAATCATGGCGTTGGTTTGCCGTCAGTTTACCGAGCCGCAGCGAAGTATAATGGAACAGTTACAGTTGATGATTCTATACCAGAAAGATTTCTGGTGAGAGTTGTGCTGTACGGAGAAAAGGAATAATTACATGAATAGCCGGAATTATTACAATGTAAATAATGTTTGAAATAACATGATAAAATGTAAAAATAATTTTACGATTTGAACGTCATGGTAGGGTAGAATGAAAAAGATATTATTGTTTAGTGATCATAGAGAAATATTTAAAACTACAAATAAAATAACAAAAGGAAAGTATAAACTGAAGTGGTGTACCTATGATTGGTTGGATGATGATAAGCATTTTACTCCAGATGTTATTATTATGTATTTTAATAAAAAAATGATTGAAAAAGGAACATTTGAATTTATTGTCAGAGTAAAAGGGATGTTGGGAAATACAATTCCAATTCTTGCTTTGATTGAAAATGGTACAAAGCAGGATATTTTTTCGGTATTGAAGGCAGGAGTGTATGATTATTTGGAGAATGTGGAGGATTTACAAGAATATCAAAAAAAAATAGAAGAGATATTATTGTGGGTATGGTACTTAAAAAAATATGATTCTCAAAAAGGTTGTAATGATCAATGAATTCATTGCAACCTTTTTTTGTTAAGAAATATTGGCGTTTGTAGTGCCACAGGAAAAAGTTACATGAATACTCGTTTTTTTTACAGAAAACGAAATGGAATGTATTTTTGTAGTATTGTTTTAAAAAGAAAACGAAAGGAGAGTTTTACTATGACTATGAAAAATGTAAAAGCTCAGTCAGCGAAAGCACTGGCAAATGTATCTTTAAAACTTGGGAAAGTGTCAGCGGATAGTGCATGTTGCTATATCTTTCACCAGCCGAAAGTTCCGAAGGACTTGAAAAAACTTAAAAAGATTTGAAATGAGACGGCTGTCAGAAAAATTAACAGAATATGTTATTAAGACCGGTACAGTTTCCTCGGAATCATATGATATATATCAATATGGATTTCAGATTGGACTTGAGATGCTATGCTGTTTTGTAACTTGCTTGAGTATAGCAATATATATGCATATGATTCCGGAATTCGCAATATTTACTGGGATTTTTATGTTGCTACGGACTTATGCCGGTGGCGTGCATCTTAACAGTTTTGGATCATGTTTTATATGTTCAGTCACTGTACAGATAATAGCAATGTATTTTAACAGTAAATATAAGTTTACGGTAGGTACAGCGTGGATTCTTATATTAGTAAGTGCGATACTGATATTGAAAGCTGCACCAGTAGAGTGCATTAATCGAGAACTCGATGATGCTGAAAAAGAACACTGCAAAAAAGTAACCATGAAAGTCTTAATTGCTGTTATTGTATTTGCTGGTTGTTGTACACTTGCAAGAATACCAGATATACTTTCCTTAGTTGCACTGACTTCCTTTATAATTTTAATCTCTCAGTATGTTGGTATTTTGAAATATAAAATTGAAAAGAGCAAGAATAAGCGGAGATGATAAAAATTGTTTCCGCTTTTTTTATTATATGGAATGGAGGAAGAAAATTATTTTTGAATATTAGATTATTTATATGAAAACGTCCAATGGATTTCAATCCATAGGGACGTTTTTTGTATATCATAAGAATTTTTTATAGAGTTTTTCTTTTAAACCCGAACAATGGGGGCTTCCCAATCGGGATAAGGGTGAAAGGGAAAAGACCTTTGCTCATATCTCATGGTCGGGAAGGAGGTGAACTCTATGGAGCAATCTTCTTCCTACGATGAGAAAACGGTAATGCACCAGTTTGATCGAAAATGCAAATTGGCATTAAAGGGCGAAATAGTGGATTATGAAAGGCATTTAGCTTATCTTAGAAAACACGAAATTTTGTTTTCAGAACTATCCGAACAAGAGATGGAGAGCCTTTCTATATTTGATGAATATGAATTGGAAAAAAGCTATTTTCGGGCAGGCGGTTATGATGTAGAGGTAAAAAATGCTCTATTGGCAGAAGCATTAACTGCACTGACAGAGAGAAAAAGGGACATTATTCTTTTGTCATACTTTATGGAAATGAATGATGCAGATATAGCAAGAAAACTGAACCTGGTAAGAAGTACGGTACATGTGGAGACAGTTGTTCTTTTGTTCCAACAGAAGCCGGATGACACGATAGAGATCGACTTAGACCTGGACGAGCTGGATGCTACCAGTGCCGAGTTGAAAGTAACCTATCAGGAAATCAAAGATTATGTGCTGAAAGAATTTGGCTTGAAGGTTTCAAATTTATATATTTCTCAAATCAAAAGGAAATGTGGAATCGAAGTAGGAGAGAACTATAATCTGCCAAAGACAGAAAATCCAAAAGTGCCACAGTGTCCGAAAGAGAAAGAAGATGCTATCAAGGCTGCCCTGAAATATTTTGCGATGATTTAAGGATATCGCTGATTTCAAGGAGGAATAACACATGAAAAGCACATTTGAAAAAATGGGTGGAACCTACACACTGGGAGCAGACGGAATTTACTATCCGAATCTTGTCAGTACAGATGAAGAACCGCATTATGGGAAATATGGAATGATGCGGAAAACATATCTGAAAGAGCATCGTCCGGCAATGTATTCACTGTATATGTTGGAAGACAGACTGACAGAACATCTGAATACTGTGGACGATGAAGCACAGGAGAGAATGGATATTCTGGTGCGTCAGATGATGGAGAGGCAGGGCATTACGGAAGAATTGAAAGCTTGTGACCAGATGGAATGGGTCAGAGCGGTAAATGGTATTCGTAATATGGCAGAAGAGATTGTGTTAAATGAATTGATTTACAGGTAAACAAAGAGCTGAACAGGTAGGAAGAAAACTTCTATTTGTTCAGCTTTGGTGTTTATAAGGGGCAAAGAAGAACCAAATTACAATTCCATATCATATGACCTTTTCTAAGTTTTGGAAGGCTGTTTTTTCTGCCATGGTCATAAGTTACTGATTTAATTATTCCATAGTAAGCCTTAAAAAATATCCGAATATAACTTTATAGAAATAATCATGATGGGGAGATTATTTGATGAATTTTGTGCTAATATTCTGTAATTCTACTGCTAGTCGATTGATTTATGCACACTCTCATTATAATATGTGTGCAGGAGGTGGATATATGTATCAGATTAGTAATGAAAAATTTGGTTTATTTGTAACCGAATTAAGAAAGGAAAAGAATTTAACTCAAAAGGATTTGGCTGAAAAATTATATGTATCAGATAAAACAGTTAGTAAATGGGAACGTGGTCTTAGTATGCCTAATGTCGTATTACTCATACCAATAGCTGATATATTAGATGTTACCGTTACAGAATTGTTACGTGGAGAAAAAATAGATACACAGAAAAATATTGATACAAAAGAAGTCGAGGAATTGGTAGTAGGCTCTCTCGATATGGCTGTTAGGAATTCTATTCATCAGCATAGAAAAAACTGGATATTGGCATATTTGCTATGTTTTTTAATATCTATTACAGAAATTATTATGTTAGTTGCATCTGGGAATTCAATAGCAGAGATGAAAGGTGATATATTGCTGGTTACAGGGTTAATGCTTTTATTTGGTGCATGGTTTTGTTTCTTTGCCAAAGACATGTTACCAACATATTATGATGCCAACAAGATAAATTATGTTTCACAAGGAATTTTTAGAATACATCTAGTGGGTTTATCCTTTAACAATGGAAATTGGATGTACATCTGTACAACTTTAAAAATTTGGACACTTGCAACGGTTGTTCTATATCCTCTTGCAGGTATTATAATAATCAATTGTTTCAATATAGCTTTATGGGATATTTCGAATAAAATTTTCTTAATTATGATATTAGGTGGTATGGTAATTTCGATTTACATTATCGGGAAAAAATACGAATAATTAAATTACCTGTTATCGTTGTGGATAGTACTAATTTACAACATTCTTCATGGGAAATATGGAATGATGCAGAAGAGGTTGTGTTAAGAGAATTAGTGTACATTTAAAACGTGGAAAGCTCCTTCGAGGCTTTTTGCTGATTATAAAGAAAGTATATAGAAAATGCATTAATCATATGGTATGATTTGAACAAAAGATAGAATCTTATGAAGTAAGAAGAATATTTTTGAGGAACGCAACTTAGAAGTTTCTGAATTAAGTTAATCGTGCCATATGGCTTGATTATAAAAGCAAAGATAAAAACGCAACGTACATCTTTGATGTGCCAGAGCCGGTAGGTAGCCCGGCCGTCCTATATAAATAGGGT
>ERZ791834.370-NODE-370-length-34533-cov-37.4548_pt1 | contig 34533 bp, 32 predicted proteins | sample MGYA00510293_ERZ791834 | MGnify/ENA primary metagenome ERZ791834 (study PRJEB30046, sample SAMN00715253) | human gut metagenome | study: EMG produced TPA metagenomics assembly of the A metagenome-wide association study of gut microbiota in type 2...
ATGCCAAAATCCCGAGACATACCGCGCGAATTTATGCGAATAGCATAAATTCTGTGCATCGCGAAGCGTGTTACTGGGCACGGAGTGAACAGTAACGAAGATTAAAACAGATATTGGATATTTTTAGATATATAAATATTTTTATACTTGTGATAATATAGTTGTTAAAGAATAAGCAGATATTTTCAGAATATGTTTTAATCTATAATGAGGATAAATAAATGGAATCTCATATTTATGTCGCGATAGATCTGAAATCCTTTTATGCGTCAGTAGAATGCAAAGATATGGGGCTGGATCCTATGATCACGAATCTGGTCGTTGCAGATGCCAGCCGTACAGAAAAAACAATATGCCTTGCAGTTTCCCCGTCCCTGAAAGCTTATGGGATTCCGGGAAGAGCAAGGCTTTTTGAAGTTATACAGAAAGTCCGAAAAGTAAATCAGGAACGTCTGAGATCAGCACCCGGGCACAGATTTACAGGTGAATCATGCGACGATACTGAGTTAAAAAGTAATCCATCTCTGAAAGCAGCATATCATATAGCGCCGCCAAGAATGGCCAGATATATCGAAATCAGTACAAAAATATATCAGACATATCTGAAATATTTTGCACCGGAAGATATGCACGTATATTCTATTGATGAGATTTTTATAGACATCACACATTATATGAAAATATATCAGATGTCTGCACGCAAGCTTACCCAGAAGATCATTCAGGATATCCAGAATACTCATGGACTTACTGCTGCCGCGGGAATCGGTACGAATTTATATCTCTGTAAAATAGCCATGGATATTGTGGCAAAACACGTAGAACCCGATGAGAACGGAGTCCGTATTGCACAGCTGGATGAAATGGAGTATCGCCAATTATTATGGGATCACGAGCCTATTACTGATTTCTGGAGAGTTGGACGTGGATACGCCAGAAAACTCGCAGAAAACGGAATGAAGACAATGGGTGATGTGGCCAGATGTTCCATTGGGCAGCCAAATGATTATCATAATGAAGAATTACTCTATAAGCTTTTTGGCATTAATGCAGAATTATTAATTGACCATGCCTGGGGCTGGGAACCCTGCACTATTGCAGAAATCAAATCCTATAAGCCGGAAAACAACAGTATCTGTTCCGGGCAGGTACTTCAATGTCCTTATAAATCCGAGAAAGCAAGAATTGTCATCCGGGAAATGGCTGAGATGATGGCACTTGATCTGGTAGATAAAGGACTGGTGACAGATCAGTTAGTTCTGACCGTAGGATATGATATAGAAAATCTTTCCAACCCGGCAATCAGCAGGAACTACAAAGGTGAGATTACGATTGACCGCTACGGAAGAAGTATTCCAAAACATGCTCACGGAACTCAGAATCTATCTGGTTTTACCGCCTCAACTTACGAAATCATTGACAGTACATTGAATCTTTATGACTGCATTATGAATCCGGAGTTGTTAATCCGCCGTATCACACTGACTGCCAATCATGTAAAAAAAGAGCAGGATGTTGTTCCTAAAGAAACATACGAGCAGCTAAATTTGTTTACTGATTATGCGGCTATTGAAAAAGAAAAGCAGGAAAAAGAAGCAAAGCTTCAGAAAGAAAAGAAACTTCAGCATGCAATGCTGGAAATTAAGAAAAAGTATGGAAAAAATGCCATATTAAAGGGTACAAATTTTGAAGAGGGTGCAACATCTGTCGACAGAAATCAAAGGATCGGAGGTCACAAAGCTTGAGTAAACCAATAAATGATTCCCAGAAGCAATACCATGATTTTAAAAATAAATATGTCCCTGACAGCCATATGACAAATCATTCCTCTCGTAAATATGATGACATTATCAATCTTCCTCATCCTGAATCATCCTCTCATGTGAGAATGCCCCTGCATGACCGGGCAGCCCAGTTTGCACCCTTTGCAGCACTCACCGGGCATGGCAAAGCGATTCAGAATACGGCAGAAGCAATGGAAGATGAGATGAAGCTTGGCAAGGATGTAACTCTTCTCGAAGACCCCGCTGATCCTGCTTTATGGGCCTGTTCAAAACCTAAGACTGGCAGATAACAAATCAGGAGAAACTTGTTTGATTTGGTTAAAATATACAACTATATATGAACTCTTTTTACAATTTCATTTGTAAGTCCACCAATCACTACACCGGCAGCCACACCTGCCACTAACAGTGCCGGTGTATATACGAATACACTTGCATTATTTACGATCAGCATGGCAATGATCAGCTGACCGATATTATGAGAAACACCTCCTGCAACGCTGACTCCGATCAGGCTGAAGGAGGTGTTTTTCAGCATAAGTGTCATAACTGTCATACTAAGCGCAGCGCCTGCCAGACTGTACAGGATACTGAACAGATTTCCGAACATAAATCCGATCACCAGAATGCGGACAACAGAAACCAGAGCAGCCTCCCTAAATGAATATTTCTTCAAAATAAAAAGTACTCCCAGATTGGCAAGCCCAAGTTTAATCCCCGGAATCCCCGCAAAAACCGGAATCAGTGATTCCACATATCCCAGAATGATCGCCACAGCTGAAAAAAGCCCAAGGCAGGCTGTTTTTTGCTTCATAAATCTATTTTCTCCTCTCAAAAAAATCCAAAATGGAATTCTCAGAATTCTTCAGACATTTTAACACAGAAAAAATATTCCCGCAACCAAAAGTTAGATATAACTAATACTGATTTTTACTGAAAGCATTTATTGAGAAAAAATGACGAATATCCCCGGTGAAAAAGTGTGGATTTTTTCAGACAGACATGTTACTATTTTATAAGTTAGTGGTAGCTAATTTACATAATTACTGCTGACAGCATACCTATAGCAATTCTATATGAATATCTTTGGCAGAAGTCACTCCCTTTTGGTAAAAGTAAAATCCCTTTGGTTAATAAGTTGATTAACCCTCTGGTAAGAGTGATTCCGCAAAAAGAAAAATTTTAGAAGAGGAGAAAACCATGACAAACAAAAATCTTATGAAAAAGATAGCACCTGTTGTAATGAGTGCAGCAGTGGCAATGACCAGCATGCCATATGCAGTTCTGGCATCTGATTTTACAGACAGTGAGGTACTTGCAGACAGCACAGATTTCTCTGTTTCCGAAGAGTTTGCCGCCGAGGATGCGCAGGAAGAATTTACCACCGAAGATGTCCAGGATGCTTTTGCTGCAGAAGCACAGCAGGGCGAAGCCTATGTTCTTATGAACATCCCATATGATGATTTCTATAAGGCAGAACTGAAAAACAATGATGTAAAAGTGGATGCCTTTACATCTGCAACCCTTAATAAATCAAGAACTTCCGGAATGATGAACGGAAATTCCGCTTATCATGTAGACCCCAACGGAACCGATGTAACAGGTGTTACATTCCCTGTAAAAGTCAGTGATCTTTCCCTCCTGAAAGACCAGAAACAGGTAACAGATTCTGACTCTGTTACAATTACTGTGACAAACAGAGGACAGACAAGCAGCAATACCTATACAGGAAAAGATTCCCTGATTGAAAATGCCTCTTATTCTTATTACATTTTAACAACCGCAGCAAGAATTCCCTCACCTATAGGTGATGGGATAAATTGCACATTCGAGCATGTCTGCTCAAATTCATAAAAAATCACAAAAACGCTTGTTCTGATGCAATAAATGTATTATAATAAAAAAGAACAATATGCTCTTGAAATTTGGACGGTCGAAATAAGCAATAAGTGAGTATACGTAATGAGTTTAGATAATAATTCTCATTCAGTGTTTTTGTTTGATTCTGGTTATGAAATATAGCAGAAAGATGCTGGACGATAAGATGTCAGAGAGAACAAAAGAAATCTTTGAAATATAGCACCTGTTGAAACAATCCATCAGTATATAGAGAGTCAGGGTGAGAAAGATAAACCGGGCAGTAAAAATAAGAATCTATCCAAATAAAGAACAGATAACCCAGATAGAGAAGACGATCGGCTGCAGTCGTTTTCTCTATAACCGGATGCTTGCGGATAAGATCCGTCATTATCAGGAAGAAAAAAAGATGCTGAAAAATACGCCGGCCGGATATAAAAAAGAATATCCATGGCTGAAAGAGGTAGATTCTCTTTATTTTGCCAGCCTGCTGTTCGACTGTGAAAACCAAACAGCGGAGAAAAGACAGGCGGAAAAATTCCTGGGGATGGATTTTGCCATGCATGGGATGTGTGTATTTTCTACGGGTGAAAGAGCCGGATATCCCATGTTCTACCGGAATGCAGAGAAAAAGCTTGCCCGGGAACAGAGAAAACTTTCCAGATGTGAAAAGGGCAGCCGTAACTATCAGAAACAGAAGAAAAAGGTTGCTTTATATCATGAAAAGATAAAGAACCAGAGGAAGGATTTCCAGCATAAGCTCAGCCACAGCCTTGCAGAAGACTATGACGCAGTATGTGTGGAGGATCTGAACCTGAAGGGGATAGCCGGAGGCCTGCATTTCGGAAAAGGGATACAGGATAACGGATACGGTCAGTTCCTTTCCATGCTTGGATATAAGCTGGAAGAACGTGGAAAATATCTGATAAAAGTAGACAGATATTTTGCATCCAGTAAGATATGCAGCGTATGCGGACATAAGAAGAAAGAGCTGGCATTATCAGAACGGATATACCTATGCGAATGTGGAAACCGGATGGACCGGGATGTGAATGCGGCGGTCAATATTCTGAAAGAAGGAAAAAGAATATATAAAAAATGTGCATAATAGCACAGAAAAGATCCGTAACCGGATAAAAAAAGAACCGCGGGACACGCGGGGATAGCCTGTTTTAGCTTTGCCCTGAAGGGTAATCGAGCAGGAAGCCCCCACTTCAAAATCTGTGAGATTTAAGTGGCGGGAGCATGTCACGCGAAACACCGTCTTATTACAAAGAACTTACTGTAAATGCAGACGGCAGCTATTCTTTCTCAGTAATGAAAGGTGCCCAGACAAAGACCGTTGCCATTGATGCTGCATCTTGCGGAGAATACAAAGTAACCTGCAACGGTGTTAAGAAAGTATTTACAGTAAAAGTAAAATAAACGATAACAGGTAAATAATTCACACAATAAATGACCTCGGATTTTGCTCCGGGGTCATCTTAATGAGAAAAAAACAACATTAGCAGAATCTGTTATATATAGATTTTTGTATACGAAAATGATACACTTTTAAAGTTAGTTATGATTAAGTTTTGCTTCATTTAAAACCGATATCATATCCGGCAAAAATAAAATGAAGGAGAGGAAACAACGTGAATAATCAAAACTTTTATCTGCGTCTGATCGCACTTTTGCTGATTATCATGGCGGTATTTTTCTATAACGGAACAGTAAAGGATAAAGAACAGGCTCAGGATATTGCAGACCTGACTGCAAAAACAGAGAGTCTGGAGAAACAGCAGGAACAGCTCCTTACAGCATTAAAGGAAACTTATGAGGAACAGAAAACAGCAGCAGAAAGTAATGCTTCTTCTGATGCCTCTTCAGAAGCTGATAATAAATTCGAAAAGGATTCTGCAGAGGATAAAGAAAATACAGATCAGGCAGATTCTGAAGATGCCGATGATTCTGATAATGTATATAAGAACGGTACTTTTGAAGGTTCAGGAACCGGATACGGTGGAACCATCACAGTCCAGGTAACACTGGAAGACGATACTATTACAGCAGTCAGTGTAGTCAGTGCGCCGAGTGAGGACAGTGCTTATCTGTCACAGGGCGAGAATGTCATAAACAGCATCATCAGCGAGCAGAGCACAGATGTTGACACCATTTCCGGAGCAACTTTCAGTTCTACCGGTATCTTAGAAGCAGTAAATGACGCATTATCAAAGGCGGAAAACGCATGAAAAAGAAACAACGAAAGGTACGGCTGATCCGTGCCGCCATACAGCTTATATTTTTTATAGCAGCGCCATCTCTTTTTTCTACTGCATTTGCAGGAGTAAAATCTATCTTTCTTGCAATCGGAGGACAGCAGAGCGTAACCTGGAACTCCTTTCTGGATATCACGGCATTGCTGTTGATCATTACCATTCTGTTCGGACGTCATTTTTGCGGTTATGCCTGTGCGTTTGGCTCGCTGGGAGATGCTCTGTATGAGCTTACCGCATTTATTCGTGCGAAATGCTTTGGAAAAAAGAAAAAACATGGATATCCGGAGGAATGGGTGCACAGATTACAGAAAGTAAAATATGTGCTTCTTACATTCCTGCTTCTCTCCTGCATAACAGGATTCTATTCTAAATTACAGGGAATGAGTCCATGGGATGTATTCTCCATGCTTACAACAGGCAGACTGCCAAAATCTACATATATTGCAGGAACAGTTCTGCTGATCCTGATCATGGTCGGAATGTGTACACAGGAGCGTTTCTTCTGCCAGTTTCTTTGTCCCATGGGAGCGGTATTTGCAATCATGCCGATCATCCCGGGAGCACTTTTCAAACGTAATCGTCCAAACTGTGCGCAGAAGTGCACTCTCTGTAAGAAGAGATGTCCGGCACATCTGGATATTGACGGCGATACTGCACATTCAGGGGAATGCATCTGCTGTCACGCCTGCACTGCAGTCTGCCCAAGAAAAAATATTCACACAGGCACTGTTATTGATAAAAATTAGCAATTACTAACTTATTGAGAAAATTTGATTAGTAAGAACTAACTGTATTGGTAGACATACTATCCGTACAATGATATAGTCTATAGAGTTAGTTAACAACAACAATAAGAGGATAAGGAATCAGAAATATATGACAAACAGACGCTCTTTTGTGCTGGGACTTTTCATTACGGCATCTCTTTTATGCACATCCCGGACTGCATGGGGAAACTCTGAAATAAACACTTACACCAAAACAGACTTTGCTATGGACACTGTAGTATCAGAGACTCTTTACACAACAGGTGAGGATATCACAGCAGACGTAATCTCTGCATTAAAAGATGTGGAAGAGAACTGGATCTCTTGGACAAAAGAAAGTTCTCAGATATATCAGATCAATCAAAATGCCGGAAATACAACAACGGTATCTGATGAAACTGCCACCTGTTTAAAACAGGTACTGGATTTGTCGAAGGATTCTGACGGAGCCATGGATCCTACTATGGGAAGAGTGATCCGCCTGTGGGATATTGACGGAGAGGATCCGCACATTCCTTCAGATGATAAATTAAATTCCCTGCTTGAAAATGTAGGATATGACAAGGTGACTCTGGATGGAAATAAAGTTACCATGCCGGAAGGAGTAACCTTGGATCTGGGTGCGGCAGGTAAGGGAATCGGCTGCGATGCAGCAAAGAAGATTCTTGATGCAGATAAGAATGTATCAGGCATGATTCTGAATCTTGGCGGTAGCAGTGTTATGAGCTATGGAAGCAAACCCGACGGCTCAGCCTGGCAGGTAGCTGTCACTGATCCGCGGGATACAGAAGGTGATTACCTTGGAGTAGTTACTCTGAATGGTACTGAATTTTTATCTACTTCCGGAGATTACGAAAAATATTTTATAGAAGATGGTGTCCGATATCATCATATACTGGATCCTGCTACAGGATATCCTGCAAGAAGTGGTCTTACATCTGTGACGGTTGTGTGTGATGATGGTCTGAATGCGGACGGACTTTCCACTGCCTGCTTTGTACTGGGAAAAGAGAAAGCAGAGGAACTTTTAAAGAAATACAATGCAGACGGACTGTTCGTAGATGATTCTGATCATGTCTGGATGACGGAAGGCATGAAAGAAAGATTTCAATTACTGAAAGATACTTATTCCATCAGTGAATAGGCTTATCTTATATAAAGATCTCTGAACTGTCAAAACTTTCAGTTTTCCGGACAGTTTGGAAATATATTTATCGTTACTGTGAACAGTAACTATTTATCAAATCATATTCAGGAGGATTTAAAGGTATGCGCAAGGGAAATTTAATCAAAATGGCAGCTCCTGCAATTTTAAGTGCAGCAATGATGGTTTCAGGATTACCGGTTATGGCTGCGGATTTTACATCTGATGTTGCTGTGGAGACTGAAGCACAGGCAAATGAGTTTGATGCAGCAGATGACACTGCTGATGCTTTTGCAGGCGATGAGGAAACACCTTTTGTTGACGACCAGACAGCAGCAGAAGATGAATTCGCTGCAACAGCAGAAACAGGCTATAAATATGTCTATGCAGGTCTGACATGGGCACAGTACTGGGCGTCTGAGGGAGTCTACAATGCTGCAAATACAGCTTCCAATGCAACAAAAGACAGCCATGATGAACTTGACAAAGGCGGTTTCGATACAGTAACCAGAGCTACTGTAAACCATGGCCTGCACAGAGGAAGCTACCAGTGTGAGGCAATCATGTATGACAAAAACGGCGGTTCTTATGAGATTTCCTACTGGACCTCAGCAAACGATGCGGTACTCACTGACGGAACCACAGTAAAGCTGAACCAGCCGGAGAGAGGGCAGATCACAAAAGCTGACGGAAGTGTTGTAGAATTCGACCATTACAACGTAGTAGGTCTGAAATATGTGCCTGTCGCAGTAAAAGCAGAAGACTATGAAGCTTTCAAATCACAGTTCAAGGTTGTGGAAGATGGAAGTACAGTTGCCGGAGGATTTGGAGAAAACAATTTGCAGTATTATAGTGCAGTTGCTGATGTTACCGCTGAAACAAACGGCTTAAAAGAAGCTGTAAAAGGTTCTGATGGAACATTCACATTCAAAGCAAGAACAAATGGTACTGGTTCCGGACTTAAAGATCAGGCACTCCAGACAGCATCCAATGTTACCGCGACAGTAAAAGAAGCAAGCGGAAGCTACGGTGAATTCTTAAGAGTAGATATTACCGGTGACGGATATGGAGCTCTTGGAGCTAAAATGTATGCTGTAAGATGGGATTACTACGGAAATGGTGACAAAGTTCTGGCATCTTACGGAACAAAATTCGCAGCAGATAACTGGATGCATAAAGCTATGGGAATCCAGCTTGGTCTGACAGATTCTTACCGCTGCCAGCTTCCAAAAGGAACAGACGGAACTGGAAAATGGAAAGTTACTGTATATGCAATGGGATATGCAGATACTGTATTTGAAGTTAATGCAACAGATGCAAACATTGTAAAACCGGAAGCAGGAGAAGCGGATACAACAGCATTAAAAGCAGCAGTAGAAAAAGCAGAAGCATTAAAAGAGACAGATTACACAGCAGATTCCTGGAAGGCAATGCAGTTAGAGCTTCAGGAAGCAAAAGATCTTCTTGCAAAAGAAAAACCAACTCAGGCAGAGGTTGATGAAGCTACAACTCATCTGAACACAGCCGTAGAGGCTCTTGTTAAAGCTGATACGAAGGTAACAGTCACTCTCAACAAGAAAACAGCTACTGTTTACAAAGGAAAAACAACTACACTGAAAGCAACTGTAACAGGAGCAGATGCATCAAAAGTTACATTTACTTCCAGCAACCCAAAAGTTGCAACAGTAAACAAAACAACCGGTAAAGTTACAGCAAAAGCAGCCGGAAAAGCTGTGATCACAGCTAAATGCGGCAACGTAAAAGCAACCTGCACAGTAACAGTTAAGAATCCAACTCTGAAGCTTACAAAAACATCAGCATCTGTAAAAGTTGGAAAGACAACTAAGATTGCAGCAAAAGCAACTCCATCCGGAAAGATCACATACAAATCCAGCAATAAGAAAATTGCTACCGTATCTTCCAATGGTACAGTAAAAGGTATCAAGAAAGGTACTGCTAAGATTACAGTAACATGCAATGGTGTATCCAAGACATTTAAAGTAACTGTAAAATAATCGGATTAATTCAGTGTGAAAATTAACTGATTCACAGACATAGAAAAGAAATCCTGTATTCCGGTCAAAAGGGCAGGGTTTCTTTTCCTTGTAAAACATAAAATGACAGATATTCAGTGTGAAGTCACGTAGTGAAAGCGGATAGTTTTGTCTGTTTAATTATATAACGTTTCCGGAAAATACAGAGGGGATAAGTCTTGAAATTTAACATAATGCTGTTAGTAGGAAATTTGCTATCTATATTTTCCGGAAATGTTATAAAAGAAGAGGAGAGGATTTATGGACAAGAATAATGAGCAGAAAAAAAATACGAATCCTGAAACAAATCAGAAACAGGATAATTTAAAGCCCTGGTTAAAGCTTCTTCCGGCGGCTGCAGTTTTTGCAGCAGTCTGTGTGACCTGTTATCAGACTGAAAAAAGCCCCGTAGAAACCGCTGTAGTTTCTAATAATAGTATTATGTCTACTGATGATATCAAAGAACTGATTGCAACAGGAAATACCCACGACGAAGTTTTACAGGAATCTTCTGCAAAAAGCAGCAAAGCATCAGCAAAAACATCAAAGAAATCCAAAAAAGCCAGTAAGATAAAAACCGGCACAAAGAAAAATGCTTCTACCGGAGCCGCTGCAAATGGCAGCGCTGCCGGCGGAGGTGGTGCAGGAAGTACTGTCACACCAACTACACAAGTTCCGGCTGACGGATATGTGGATGGAACTTATACAGGCTCCGGAACCGGATTCGGTGGAACGATCACTGTGCAGGTAACTGTCAGCAATCATAAAATTGCATCAATCAATATTTTGGATGCCTCCAGCGAAACAGCTTCCTATTTTGCCAATGCACAGGGTGTAGTCAGCAGAATTATTTCCAGCCAGTCACCAAACGTAGATGCGGTGAGTGGGGCTACCTATTCCTCAAATGGAATTATCACAGCAGTCCAGAACGCATTGTCTCAGGCGATTCCATCAGGAAACCAGACAACAGCCACACCAACACCAACGCCGTCACCAAAACCTACAAAGAAACCAGTTCCAACACCAAATCCGGATAAAGAATCTCCATACAAAGATGGTACTTATACGGGAACTGCACAGGGTTACAGCGGAACGGTAACCCTGACTGCGAAGATAAAAAAAGGAATTATCAAATCTCTCGATGTAAAGCATACCGATACACCACAGTTTTTCCAGAAGGCATGGGAGGTTCTTGAAAATTCAATCATTCAGAATCAGTCCGCTGATGGAATCGACACTGTCAGTGGTGCGACCTATTCATCCAAAGGAATCTTAAATGCGATGAAAGATATCCAGAAACAGGCTGCCAAAACGAACGCAAAAGTAACTCCGACACCAGTTCCAACGGAAACTCCGAACGTTACTCCGACACCGGAAGCAACACCGACGCCAGAGGTAACACCAACTCCTGAAAACACACCCGCTCCGACAGAAACGCCTGAACCGACACCAACCCCAGACGAAACACCGGAGCCGACACCTGAACCGCAAGGACCGTATAAAGACGGAACATACTCCGCTTCAAGTTATGGCTATAGTGGAAGAGTAGAAGTAACGGTAACTATCCAGAACGGCCAGATTTCCTCTATTGAACAGAGCAACAGTGATTCTCCGGAATATTTCGACTATGCATGGGGAACACTTTATCCTCAGATCATGGGAAATCAGTCCGCTGATGGAATTGATACGGCAAGTGGTGCAACATTCTCATCTGAAGGAATCCTTGGAGCTGTTCAAAAAGCTCTTGCGCAGGCTCTTGCATAGAGATTGTAAAAATGGAATTTATGTGATATAATCACTGTTAGTGAATACCAACTTTTCTGAATCATTAAAATGGAGGATTCTATTATGATTAAAACAACTGTAAAAGTAGACGGAATGATGTGCGGAATGTGCGAATCTCATGTCAATGACGCAGTAAGAAAAGCTTTCCAGGTAGATAAAGTTTCATCTTCCCACAGCAAAGGCGAAACCACTCTTATCACCGATGCACCTGTAGATGAAGCCAGATTAAAAGCGACGATTAATGCCACAGGATATGAAGTAAAGGGAATTACCTCAGAGCCTTACGAAAAGAAAAAAGGACTGTTTTCATTCCTTCATAAATAAATCGGTAATTGCCAGGTTCATCAGGCAGTAACTCCTATACAAAACCGGACATGAATTTTGATAACCTCAAGATTCTTTGTCTGGTTTTTTGTAACTTTTTTATAGCTTTTTGTCGATAAATCTCGAAGAATGGCGTCAAAAAGTCTGATAATTTCATAAAAATCGGTTGTGACTTTTGTGCAGTTATGATACACTAAATGCAGTTAAGAAATTGATAGAAGATTACAATCTGGAGACGAAATAATGAAAAGAAAAATAGAAATTGTCTACTGGATTTTATTTACCATATGTTCTGGTGTTTGCTTTTTTGTCAACTTCATGAGCAAACCTCCTGTAGACGATACCCATACTTTTACTTTATATATGATTGGTGCCACAGTAGTATCTTTACTGTATCCGGTGTCCATGTTCATCCTTGGACTAAGAAATCGATATTTATATGATAAATTAAATGAAATCGCTGAAGAAAAAGAGGAAACCTTAAAGGCAAGGACATCCAGATCATCTGTTTCCACACCTGTATCCGGATACCCGGTACCTGACATAAATATCCTCGTCAGCGCTCTCACTTCTGAGCAGGAACTTACAGAAGAAGAGAAAAATTACTTGCTTGAATACATTAAGAAGAAATGACGTGATATCTAATGAAACTACTGACCTGTATGTCCATCGCAGGATCAATCCCCGTTGTGATCTGTTTACTTATGTACCTGATTCAACGCGCTGATTACAATTACACTTTAGGCAGAAGATTACTGATAACGGGTATCCTCTTTTATCTGATGCCTGTGCAATTGATAAAATATCTGATTCCAAAAGATGTATATCCAACATCTATGCTGATCACAGATGAATCTCAGCTATATTTATCAGGTTCTTTATCCTTCACTCCAGAAAGACAGGGTGAATATATATGGATGCCGCAATGGTTTGATATCATATCTAAAATATGGCTAGTAGCAATCATTATTTTCGCCATTTATCAAATCATCAGCTTCTGGAGAGGAGCTCATTCCATTCAGAATTATATATTTGATAAAGTAGAAGAATCAGACAATAACCAAGTATATTATCTGATTCCTGATGGAATCTGCGGACCATGTACAATCGGATTTTTCCGTCAGAAAATTGTATTTCCAGAGAGTTTCCCTATGTTACATTCAGAATATGACATGGTATATAAGCATGAACATTCTCATCTGAAAAATCACGACAATCTGGTAAAAGTATTATGCCTTCTGGTTTTGTGCCTGCACTGGATGAATCCGGTGGCATACCTTTTACTTTTCCTTTACATAGATACAGCAGAAATAGTCAGTGACAGCGCCGCCGTAGAGGGCTGCTTAAAGGAACGCCGCAAAGACTATGCCACACTGCTGGTAAACGAAGCCTCAACTCCGGACAAAAATCCGGTTATGTGGAAAAATAATCTTTTCAGCAATAAAAAGAAAAGCGGAAAGAACATGAAAATCTTAAAAAGGAGGATCAACTACATGATGAAGGAAAAGAAAAAAGGATTGTTACAGAGAGGGATTATGGTCACTGTGTCTGCACTGACAATAGTTACTGGAGCTGGAACGGTGTTGGCGTATGAGCCGATGCAGTCATCAGATATTAGCGTTGAAGAAAGTATCACATTTGACACTCCTGAAATCACCAGTTTTGAATTTTCAGGCGAATTTGTATCAACTGAAGATTTTTCTGAAAGTGATAATATATTTGTAACACTGGATGGAGAACAAATTCCTATTTATGATATGACAGTTCCTCATGCATTATGTACACACAGTATGGTTAATGGATATTTAAAAAATCATACAAGTAATGGTAAAGGTGGTTGCACTGTAAAGGTGTATACCTGTCAAAGATGTGAAAAATGTGGCTATTTAGCAAATGCAGTATATAAAAATACTATCACATATGCCGTATGCCCACATTAAAATTGTAATAATTGTAAATTTCTGGACTTCAGTTATTAGTTGTACGTGATATTATAACTAATAACTGAAGTTTATTTTATTTATAAGCAAATGATTAAATAGCATCAATATAAAATATTTTGAAATACTTTCTCAACTTTTTTTAAATTTAGCTCTTGCATTATATTGTAGGTTAGAATATACTAACTTATAGAGTTAGACAAATTAAACTCTCGTGTAAATCAATCATTTAAACTCCATCCGAAACCTAGCTGAAGTTTTCGGAATCCGTGAATCATATTTGTCTAACCACGGTCATGCTGAAGCCGTATGCCAGATATGATTCATGTGTACACAGCCATATAGCCAATGGTCTGTTACACTTTGGTACATCCTTTTAACAGCTATATTCTTGTTTCTCGCGCATTGCATGAATACAGCTTTTTAGAAGTGATGTACCAGCAGTTTAATGTAATATCAGAAAGGGGATTTATCATGTACTTAGAAATTGAGAAAGTAGTAGGAAGAGAAATTCTGGATTCCAGAGGAAATCCGACAGTCGAGGCAGAAGTATATCTGATGGACGGCACTGTTGCAAGAGGAACAGCTCCAAGCGGTGCTTCCACAGGTGAATTTGAAGCTCTGGAATTAAGAGATGGAGATAAAGCTCGCTACCTTGGAAAAGGTGTACAGAAAGCAGTAGAAAACATCAACACAACGATCAATGAAGCAATCGAAGGCCTCGATGCTAGCGATATCTACGCTGTAGACGCAGCTATGATTGCAGCGGATGGAACAAAAGATAAATCCAAACTGGGAGCAAATGCAATCCTTGCAGTATCTATCGCCTGCTGCAGAGCAGCCGCAGCTTCCCTTGAAATTCCGCTGTACCGATTCCTTGGCGGTGTATCCGGAAACCGTCTTCCGGTTCCGATGATGAATATCGTAAACGGTGGATGCCATGCATTATCCTCCGGTCTGGATGTACAGGAATTTATGATCATGCCAGTTGGAGCACCATCCTTCAAAGAATGCTTAAGATGGTGTGCAGAAGTATTCCACGCACTTGCTTCTATCCTGAAAGAACGTGGACTTGCTACTTCTGTGGGTGATGAAGGTGGTTTCGCTCCTGCGCTGAAATCTGATGAAGAAGCAATTGAGACAATCCTTGAAGCAGTTAAGAAAGCTGGCTATGAGCCAGGTAAGGATTTCAAGATTGCCATGGATGCAGCTTCTTCTGAGTGGAAGAGTGAGAAAGGCAAAGGCTACTACAAACTTCCGAAAGCCGGAACAGAATACACAGCAGAAGAACTTATCGAGCACTGGGCTAAATTATGCGAGAAATATCCGATCATTTCCATCGAAGACGGACTGGATGAGGAAGACTGGGAAGGATGGCAGAAACTTACCGCAAGACTTGGCGATAAAGTACAGCTTGTCGGTGATGACCTGTTTGTTACAAATACAGAGAGACTTGCAAAAGGTATCAGCCTCGGTGCAGGCAATGCGATTCTGATTAAATTAAATCAGATTGGTTCTGTATCAGAAACATTAGAAGCAATTAAAATGGCTCATAAGGCTGGCTACACTGCAATTTCCTCTCATCGTTCCGGTGAGACAGCAGACACAACAATTGCAGACCTCGCAGTAGCACTGAATACCTGCCAGATCAAGACCGGCGCGCCAAGCAGATCTGAGCGTGTTGCAAAATACAATCAGCTTCTCCGTATCGAAGAAGAACTCGGCGCAAGCGCAGTATATCCTGGAATGAAAGCATTTAATGTAAAGCAGGACTAAATAATTTACTTCCATAATAATAAGTCAAAATAAACAAAATGCATTTCTGAGAGAATCACTTCCCCGGAAATGCATTTTGTTCATTTTTCTCTAAGAATACTTATTCTTTAACAAAATCCCGCAAGCGATAAAAAACAGGCTGCAGATTCAACCGCAGCCTGTAATATTTCTTATATAAAATTATCTTTCATCAAAAGCAACAAAATCTGTATGATGTCCCACATACTTATAAGCCGGACGAATGATCTTATTTGCATTAATCAGCTCTTCCAGACGGTGAGCACTCCAGCCAGGCATACGTGCGATGGCGAAAATCGGAGTAAACAACTCTTCCGGAATGCCAAGCATGCTATATACAAATCCACTGTAGAAGTCTACGTTAGAGCAGACATTTTTGAACAGTTTTCTATGCTCCATAATCAGTTTTCCGGCAATTCCTTCAACTTTGTCGTAGAGATCAAATTCCTCCGTCATTCCTTTCTCCTCAGCCAGTGCCTGAGCAAAACGTTTCAGAATCACTTCACGAGGATCAGAAAGCGTATAGACCGCATGTCCCATACCATAGATCAGTCCTGCATGGTCAAATGCCTCTTTATTCAGAACTTTCTGAAGATAATCAACAATCTCATCTTCATTATCCCAGTGCTCTACATGTGCCTTCAGATCTGAGAACATATTCTGAACTTTCAGGTTTGCACCACCGTGACGAGGACCTTTCAGCGATCCGATAGATGCAGCAGTAGAAGAGTAAGTATCTGTACCTGAAGAAGTTACCACATGAGTTGTAAATGTGGAGTTGTTACCACCACCATGCTCAGCATGCAGGATCAGTGCAATATCCAGAACCTTTGCCTCCAGCTCTGTATATTTTCCATCCGGACGAAGCATAAGAAGGATATTCTCTGCAAGGGAAAGCCCTCTCTGTGGATTACGGATAAATAAAGTATCATCCTTACGGAAATGGCGATATGCATGATAAGAATATACCGCAATCTCAGGAAGTTTCGCAATCAGTTCCAGGGACTGGCGGAGTACATTCTCAGGAGAAATATCTTCCGGGTTGTCATCATATGTATAGAGCGCAAGAACACAACGCTGCATAGCATTCATGATATTGGCATTGGTTCCCTTCATAACTACATCACGGACAAAACGACCACCCAGATCTTCCATATCAAACATTACATCCAGGAATCTGGAAAGTTCATCCTTATCCGGAAGCTTCCCAAAAATCAAAAGATAGATAGTTTCTTCAAAGCCAAAACGTCTGCCCTTCAGGCCGCTGATGATATCCTGTACGTTAATTCCCTGATAGTATAAACGACCATCAGCCGGGATCTGTCTTCCGTTGATCAGATTGTAGCCGTTGACATCAGAAATTTCTGTAAGACCTGTAAGGACACCCTTACCTGCGGAGTCACGCAGACCTCTTTTTACATCATATTCTACATACAGATTGGGATCAATATGATGATTCTTGAGCAGTTCCTGTTCAAAGAATCTCATTCTTTCACGAAGCTGTTTGGAGTCTTCCAGACTCATCATTTCATGTTTTTCCATAATATCTTTCCTCATTTCCCCAGTTATTATGCAGGTATTTCTGCTAAAAAACACTGATACAGTGAAGAGCGGATGCATCCTTGCGATCAGTGTTTTAGTATGACGAACATTTGTATTTATACCTATTTAATGATTGTACAGGAAAGTAGTGGGAAAGGCAAGCTAAAGATTGTATTTTTTTATATACAATCATATTAAAGTGCTAACGCTTTAAAATTCTACAGAACCAACAAGTATTTTCAGAAAAGAAATATGTATTACATAAATAAAATAGAATGGTAACATAAATAAGCCAAATGTGCTATAATAACCATGTTTATAACCCGTATTTGTATATTTATGTTTCCGTTAAGCAGGAAATTTACTCTATATGCACATAACATATAATATTTCCAGTCCGAAAACAGATATATATATATAGATATAGATTAACAGGATTTACAGACAAGAAGTAAACGAAGAAGTAACTGAAGAAGCAAATAAAGAAATACATATAAAAAGGAGTATATAAGAAATGTCAGAAAGAAAAATGAAACGAGTAGAAGACTCACTAACAGAACAATCTCACTTATTAATGCCTAAATGTCTTAACGCAGCCGGATATTTATTCGGTGGTCAGCTGCTTGCATGGATTGACGAAACTGCAGGAATTGTTGCCAAGCGCCATGCAGAGATGAACGTTGTAACTGTAGCAGTAGATAATATGTATTTCAAAGCTGGAGCAAAAGTAAATGATACCATTGTACTGATTGGACGGCTTACTCATGTCGGGCGATCTTCTATGGAGGTACGTATCGATACCTACTGTGAAGCTCTTGACGGAACAAGAACCATGATTAACCGCGCTTACTTCACAATGGTCGGAACAGATGAACAGCAGCATCCGGTAGAAGTTCCAGGACTTATCATTGAAGGAGTTACCCAGCAGATTGAGAATGAAGCAGCACAGAAACGTGCCAAACTCTGGAAAGTCCGCAGACATGAGGGATTTTAACCGAATCAAGCAAGTAGCGGCAGCGGATTGCGAATATCTGATTGACCCAGATCAACCAGGTTGCCAAAATAGATTATGGATTATTAAATTGGTAAAAAAACTGGTATGGAACAGAATTTCCGGCAGGTATGGTAGTAGGATATATAGATGTAGCCCGGGGCGGTTCTTCTGTAACCAGAAATACCTGATTTATTTATTCCAAAAACAAACGGATTTCCAGAAACCTGGAAGATTTTATCACCTATATAGAACGGGACGCAAAGGAAGTTGAAGGGCATTAATCAAAGCTTCAATAAAAAAAGAGAACCTTACACGATCAAAAGATTGTGACGGGTTCTCTTTTATTTATAAATTAAAGTTTTTTAGTAGCATTTGCTACATGGACCATACCCCATGGCTTCTGCCTCTGACTGAGTAACCTGTCTGGCTGTATCAGGATTCATTCTTCCACAATTCGGGATACTATGATATTTTTCTCCGGTTGCAGGTATCCATACCATTGCGCCTGTTGCCGCAGAAGAATCTTCCTGCACAGAATTCTGCTCAGAAACTGTTGTTTCTTCATGGTACGATGTTCCGTCAGATGATAAGTCACCAGATGAATTTGCGGATGAATCTCCGGAAGAATAATCATTACAAGGATTCTGAGACCAGTTAATCGTTGTTCCGTCAGATACCGCGATAATAGTTCCCTGTTTATCTGTACGAAATACAGGAATTTCCATATCCGATAACCGTCCCATTGTCTCTGCTGATGGATGATTATACTGGTTATTCACACCGCAGCTTATCACCGCATAAGACGGAGAGGTTGCCTCGAGGAAATCCCATGTGGTTGAACTTGCAGAACCATGATGTCCAATAGAGAGTACATCACAGTCAAGGTTCATTCCTGTACTGATCATATCTTGCTCACTAGTTTCTTCCGCATCACCGGTAAAAATAAAGCTGTTTGAACCATTTTCCAGTTTGATCACAAGAGAGTTATCATTACTATTCTGGCTGATACCACTTGGAGCCAGGACAGTAAAACTTCCGGTACCAAAATCAAATGTATCACCGACAGATGGATACTGTACAATAATCGCATTTGCAGTAGCCGTATTCATAAAGGTGTTAAATAAATTAGAAGTATGTACGTAATCCGATCCTAAGACGTTACTTACTTCGAAAGTATTTAAACATGGAATAAGACCTCCGAGATGATCCTCATCATAATGAGAAGAAATCATATAATCAATCGTCTGTACATTTTGCTGTTGTAAGTATGATACAACTTCATCTGCGTGGTTCTGATCACCACCGTCGTATAACAGGTTTTGTCCTCCGGACTGCACCAGAATAGCATTTCCCTGTCCGACATCCAGAAAATGAACTGCCATTTCTCCGTTTGTTTCCGCAGTTACTGTCAGCGCTGCCTGAGGTGCTAAAGTAAACAGCAAAAGAAACAGCGACAAAAACAAGGATATCAATTTGTTTTTTCTCTTCATAAGAAAGTCCTCCTAAGTATTTATAGCAATATGATTATACCACTTATTTTATGCAAATCATATTCCACAGATAAAAAAGGCTATAACGACATTCTTTTATGTTACTGTTCACTGCGTTCTCAGTAACACGCTTCGCGATGCACAGAATTTATGCTATTCGCTACAATAATACCAGGAAGTATAACAGTTCAGCAGCTTATCTCACAGAAATTACAGTCTGTACATTACTTACAGGATAACATTTACTGAACAGTTATTTATAAAGTCACTCATTCAAAAAGACTAACAGAAAAATGTACGGAAAAACTCAGGAAAATACATAGATTTTCCTGCTGAATTACATCGAAACCAGCATCCTTGTATCAGGAGGGGTACAAGCCCCTCCTGATAAACTGCGAAGCAGTTATTCGGTTATGAGCAAGTAGCGGAAGCAGATTGCTTAATTCGGTTAAATTTTTCTGTTCCTATCGTTCTTTCTTCTGGTTCTTCAATTCATCAATCAGTGTTTGTACAAATTCCGCTGTCTCTTCCCCACTGTAGAGCCCACTGTCATCCAGGCTGGAGAGATAATCCAGAAAAGTAGTCAGAATACTGGACTCATTGATGATCAGACAGGTCGTCCGGTTATGAATATTGTTAAATAACATATATCCAAAGGTACTGTTTACGCACAAATGCAGATTATCAGAAAGCTGATTTAACGGCTTCTTAAGCAGACGGTAATTGCCATTTTTGCAGCATGGAAGAATACGGCATAATAAGCGGATTCTTTCCGATACAGTAAGCGGCCTGTAAAAATTATCCGGTATTTCTTTTATCCGGCCTTTTTCAGCAAAGTCAGCAAGACCTCTTTTCGTAAAATAGACATTCGCCAGACCATTTTCCATTTTTGACTGATTCACCTGGAGTAATGCCGTCATCTTTTTAATAGCATTATCCCTGTCGGGAAATTCCGGTATGATTGCCTGGCTAAGAAGCTGTCTGTCAATAAATGGAACCATACAGGCTTCCGGCTGTAATACGTAGTTTGGTGTCTCTGTATACACAGGACTGTTGAAATCATTTTTATCCATTGACAGATATTCCGTAGCCAGAAATAGCGGCTGGCATTTATCCTGATAAGAATCATACAGACTCCAGAGCATGGAAACCACCGCAGGATCTCTGTAAAAAATCCCTCTTGTATAATCAGAATTACAGGTAATTACATATTCTGATGACAAAATCATACAGGAGAGACCATTCATGCTGTAATAATGTGCAAAAATATCCTCATAGAAATAATACGGATGATAGTCCATACTTGAAAAATATAACGGAAGTATTTTATTTAAATACATCAGATTATAAATCTCATGATTCTCTGTCATCTGGTTTGTTTTACTCATACAAAATGTATGTTCAATTTTCAGATGTCCGGCAGGTTTCAAACTGGAAAGCATATTTAACAGAAAACCATAATCCGGCTGCAATAAAAGCGCAATTTTGCCGGAAGGCTTCTGTGTTTCCGAAGAAATCATATAGTGCAGCAGATGGTTTAACTCCAGATGAGTAGAGACTACTGTGCAATCAGACGTATTTACCGGAGTCTGGATATCTGTATCTGTTTTATAATCATTCTCATCCTTCATCTTCTTCAGATCGTCCAGAAACAGAACCGGTTCTCCGGAGAAATTTCTGGGGAAGTTCATGAGATATTTTTCTGTGTATTTTCGCTTATAATAAAGATCTTTTCCCAGTTTGGAGATCAGATAAGCCTCCTTAAATTTACGATATTCTACGGGAGTAAGATGAAGAAATTCTGCAATTTTCTGGAATACTTCCATGGAAGTCGGATTTCGTTTTCCATTTATAATCTTATACATGGTAGAACGGTCAATGTTACAATATTCCAGAAGAGAGTAAACTTTGATTTCCTTTTCATCAATATAGGAACTAAGCAAATCGGAAAATTCAGACATAAATTAAACACACCTCAATATATTTCATTTCGGGTGACAGCTCAATATTATATGTGAAAACACATCTCCATCCACTGTTTATTGCTCTTTGCAATTGAAGCAGGAGGCTTACTTAATTCGGTTAAGTAGTCACTGTCACCAATGTATTAACTATACCATTTTTTGACCAAATGTAAAAGACGAAATGAGTTACATTTTTGTAAAAAAAAGTTTTCTGAAACAATATAGAGGTAGATTCAAAGTCTGCTGATACTGATATCTATGTTCGTTTTGTCAGAATCAAAAAACAGGTTGCTGAATAGACATAATCTATATTATAATACAAGCATAAGAAACTGAAATTTACAAAAATGAACAGCTTATACTTATATTGGTCTGGTGTACTATCCATCAGGATGATTTTATTTCATACGAAGGGAGCATATAGAATGGATTGGAATTTAAAGATTACAGATATGGCAGGTGCTACACCAGAACATTCATCAGTTATTGTCAATTTTGTGGCTGCGGTCAGATACCAGTTAAAAAACAGCACTTGTTATGTTTATTCCGATAATGTACAGTACCGTTTTAAAGATGCTGACGGAAATAATAAGATTGTCATTCCTGATGCTTCTATAAACTGTCGCACTAAATCCAGGAGAGGGAATACATTTACAGATGACCCACGCTTTGTTATGGAAGTGTTATCTCCGTCAACTGAAAAATATGATCGTACAGAAAAGATGGAATTATATGCTCAACAGGAGATAGAGGAGTATTGGATTGTTGATTGGCGTACAAAAACAATAGAGATTTATGAACTGGACTATGATGAGAATGATATTCCCCAATATTATCTCTGGAAAACTATTAGCGAAGAAAACAAGGATGAATTAAGATTGGTTCATTTTCCCAATATTAAGATAACCTTTGAAGATCTGTTTGATGAGATTGACTATTAAGATATAGTATGGAATTGTAGGAGGTGATAACATGCCATTGCTGAAAGAGGAATATAGAAAAGAAGAGAAGATTAATGGTGTAATCTATGATATGTCACCATCACCAAACTATCAGCATGGGATTGTAGATGGTAATATTTATCGAATCATATCAACTGGTTTACAGGGAACACTGTGTTTGGCATTTATGGAGAATCTGGATTATAAATATCATGCACAGGAAAGTAATGATTATGTGATACCAGATGTGATGATTATATGTGACCGTAAACATTTGAAAGGTGGTTCTTATACTGGTACACCAAGATTTATTGTGGAAACTCTTAGTCCTGCAACAGCATTGAGAGATATGACTGTGAAGAAAGAAATTTACCAGGCAGCAGGGGTAGAAGAGTATTGGATCATCTCATCGAAAGAAAGAGCAGTACAGATTTATTATCTTGAGGATGGTAAATATGATTTGAAGTATAGCTATATCTTGCAGGATGATCCAGAAGAAGAACATTATAATGCAGATACAGTGGTAATACTGAAAGATTTTCCGAAAATCTCTATGACATTAGCAGAGATGTTTGAGAATGTAGAATAATCACAACTTAATATGAGACAGTATGAAAGCCTCCTGGAGTTAATCTGGGAGGCTTTGGTAATGTGGATGCTATAGTAATGGCTTAATGTCTCCAATGGAATTGTACAGAAATGGATTGGCTTGCTAATATATATTTGCTTATTTAACCTGCCATATACTTTGAGATAAAATTTCTCAAAAGCCAAAAAATCCTTTAAATACAATAAAAATATGGTATACTCTATATCGTGTTAGAATCAACTAACATATAGATAAGAAATGGAAGGAATAATTATGCCATTAAACTTAGCAGATTTTAATAAGAAATACCGGATAAGCAAAGTCTGCGGGCAGGAAAAGCAGCGCCATTATCTGGAATCCCTGGGATTTATATGTGGAAGTGAAGTCGAGCTTCTGTCTGAAATTCATGGCTATTACATTGTCATGGTTAAGGGAAGCAAAATCGGGATTGAAAAGAGTATGGCAAAGCGAATCATCCTGCACGCCGCTTAAACCAAAAGAAGCTAAAAAAAATGCTGGTATCAGCAATTTACAAAAATATTAAAAGAAGGATAAAGGCAGGTTTTTAACTACAATATGGAAAAGAACAAGATTATATTACGTCTTTGTTATACAGAATTTATAATATTTGCAGGTGTTCTTGCAACTATGATTTTCCATTTCAGAAAAGGATTTGGAAAGTCTTTTTTTACGCTTATGATCATAGCGATGCTAGCTGGATGCGGAGTCTCCCTTGCGCTGAAAGACTATCTGAAAAGCATAATTCAAAGCTCCGGTTTTGATGTTGCCGGAGTACATAATAAAAAAGCTCTGGAAAAAAGGCTGCAGCAGCTTCAGGAAGCAGATGATACCTTAAACACAGGCATTATGATGTTTGACCTGAATAATTTAAAAATGATTAATGATACATACGGGCATGAAGAAGGAGATGTGTTTATCCAGACATTCGCGTCTTTTCTCACCAGAATTCTTACAAAAGACAGCTATCTCGCCAGATTCGGCGGAGATGAATTTATGATTATCCAGAAAAACACAACCTGGTCACAGCTTGAGCAGATGAATATCCGTCTCCAGACAATGATTGATGAATACAATCAGACAGCAGACCACCCATTAAGCTATGCAGTAGGATATGATCTCAGCTGCAAAAATCACTATTATCTGATTATGGATCTGCTTAAAACTGCTGATCAGAAAATGTACCAGGATAAAAAATATAAAAAACAACAGCTGGCAAGTAAACAACAATATATTATCCAAAATGGGCTTGCACAAAGCATTTCATCTGATTCTCTGAAAGAGAAAATGTTTACGATTCTCACAAACGCTAATGGTACAAAACAATATGCCTTTCTCATGACAGATATCAGCAACTTCCATCTGATCAATGACTACTGGGGATATGAAACAGGAACCAAAATCCTGAATTTTGTGCTCAAAAGAATGGAACTTTTTCAGGAATCCTTATTTGTAAACAGATATCACTCCGATATTTTTGTAGCAGTGATCGATACAACCGGATATGACACAAGTGAGATAAAAGAACGCATTGAACGACATAATACTCAGATTACAAAGGAAATTTTGCAGTCGTATCCAATCAATTATTTCCATCTGAATACTGGCATTTACTATCTGAAAGATATCAATATTCCGGCAGAAGAAATCATTTCCCATGCAAACATCGTGCGCTGTATCGCAAAGACAAAATTATCAGGTGTATGTGAATATACTCAGGATATTGCCATGAGAGAACAGCATAAAGCAGATACGATTCACTCGTTCAAACGCGCATTAAGCCAGAAAGAATTTAAAGTTTATTTTCAGCCTAAAATACATGGTAAAGATCAGACACTTGCAGGTGCAGAAGCCCTGGTAAGATGGCAGCGGGATGCCAGGACGATCTGGTATCCGGATGTGTTTCTTCCAATTCTGGAGGAAACAGGAGAAATCCAGGCGTTGGATTACTATGTGTACGAAGAAACTTTTATCTGGATGAACCAACGCCAGAAAGAGGGAAAGAGAATCGTTCCTGTCTCTTTAAATGTATCACCGGTTCATTTCCGGGATATCCAAAGTTTCACTAAAAAAGTAATGAATCTGATAGAGAAGTATGAGATAGAACCTCATAATCTGATATTCGAGATCACAGAAACTACTTTTATTCATAACATTGAAGCCGTAAATGCCATGATCCGTTTCTTTCACGACAAAAATATACGGATATCCATGGATGATTTCGGTTCAGGCTATTCCTCACTGAATACTTTAAAAGATATCCTGTTTGACGAAGTTAAAATAGACAAGCGTTTTCTTTCAGATGATCTGTCCGAAAATGGAAAGATCGTCCTTCAGGAAATTTTTCATCTGTTAAAACGGACCAAGAAATTTATTGTTTGTGAAGGTGTGGAAACAAAAGAAATGGTAGATTTCCTTGTAGAAGAGGGATGTGATGAGCTTCAGGGGTATTACTACTATAAGCCTATGAATCAGGAATCATTTGAACAATTGTTGCAAAAAACATTCTAAAATTAATCTCTGTAATTTACTGATATATAAATAAGGCTCCGGTTACTAATCAGTTCATAAAACATCAGTAACCGGAGCCTTTATTTATATCAGATCAGTAAGTTATCTGCTCAGCATTGTCATAATTATCTTCCTCTGTACCATCCAGACTACCGTCAGTATTATCAGCCGTTGTATCGTCAACCGGATAATCAATCTGGTCTGAAGAGTCATCTCCTGAGTCATCACCAGATGTCTGATCATCATTCCCAGTATCAGAAGATCCGTCCTCATTATCAGTATTATCATATTCCTGATCAGAATTATCCTGTTGATCATCATAAGTATTATCATTATAGGAAGAATCATCATAGCTGCTGCCATCATCTGAATTATCATCATAATTGCTTTCCTGCGTATAAATGGGAAATCCATTCTCCTCAGCCTGTTCTTCTGCCTGCGCCTGAGCCTCTGCTGCTGTTTCCGGTGCTTCTATAAAGTTTGTAACCGCTTTTGATACGGTATTTCCGGTAGGAGCGACAGCAGAAATTGCAAACATCGCACCACAAAGCAGAACGGCAGTTCCGGCAATCTGAATTTCATCTATATGTCTCATAAAAATATATCTCCTTGTAAAAAACTTAATAACATAACATGATTTCTAATCTGATTATATACCTTAAATATATTTTTTTGTAGAGTAAATTTTAACCAATCGAATAATTACAAAAATAAACGTTACTGTTCACTCCGTTCTCAGTAACGTAGCCAAAATTCATTCCAGATTGCCTGCGGCAATGGAATTTTGGCTTGTATGTCTCGGGATTTTGGCATATTTATGCCAAAACACCTCGCGGGATAGTGGTGTGTGAACAGTAACATACAATCATATTGAAAAAAACTGAATATTGAAAAAAGCTGGATTCTATCCTCGAAATCTGCTATTATATAAAAGATATATATATTTTCAAACTATAAACAAAACAGAGGTGGCATTTATGAGCTGGTATAACGAGGCAATATTCTATCACATTTATCCACTGGGCTTAACCGGAGCACCAAAAACTAATAATTACAGTGCGCCAGTCTCCCGTCTGAACACATTACTCCCATGGATCGATCATATCAAAGAAATCGGATGTACTGCATTATACATCGGACCTTTATTTGAGAGCGTCGGTCATGGATATGAAACCACTGATTATAAGAAGCTTGATTCCCGTCTGGGTACTAACGAAGATCTCAAAAATTTCGTAGCAGTCTGTCACGAAAAAGGAATTAAGGTTATCTTTGACGGTGTATTTAATCATACAGGTCGTGACTTCTTTGCATTCAAAGACATTCAGCAGAATCGTGAACATTCCAGATACCTTAACTGGTACTGCAATATAAACTTCGGTGGAAATAATGAATATAATGACGGATTTTCATATGAAAACTGGGGCGGATACAACCTCCTGGTAAAATTAAACCAGAGAAATCCGGAAGTCCAGAATTATATCTGTGACGTAATTCGTTTCTGGGTATCCGAATTTGATGTAGACGGAATCCGTCTGGATGCAGCAGATGTCCTTGATTTTGATTTCATGCGTGCCCTTCGCCGTACAGCAGCAGAAGTAAAAGAAGACTTCTGGCTTATGGGTGAGGTTATCCATGGTGATTACAGCCGCTGGGTAAACGGAGAAACCCTTCATAGCGTAACCAACTATGCACTTCACAAGGCACTCTATAGTGGTCACAATGACCATAACTATTTTGAAATTGCTCATACAGTGAAATATCTTCAGAACATGGGAAATCTGGATCTCTACAACTTTGTGGACAACCATGATGTAGAACGTATCTATACCAAACTGTCAAATAAAGCCCATTTTGCCCCGGTTCATGTATTACTTTATACACTTCCTGGAGTTCCAAGTATTTATTATGGATCTGAATTTGGCATCGAGGGAAAGAAAGAGAAATTCTCCGATGACAGCCTCAGACCTGCACTGAATCTGAAGGACTATGCAGATGCCATAACAACAAATCCAAACACAGCTCTGATCGCGGCACTTGGAAAGGTGAGACAGCATACACCTGCATTAAGTTATGGAAGCTATACAGAACTCCATCTGACAAACCGCCAGTTTGCATTTGCCCGTGATCTTGACGGAGTCCGAGTGATCGTTACTGTAAACAATGATGACAATGCAGCAGGAATGAGCCTTCCGGCTGGAAATTGTGCAGAATATGTCGGAACTCTTACCGGACAGAAAGTATCTGTTGAGGGTGGACGCATCAATGTGACGGTAGCCGCAAACAGCGGTGAAATCTGGGTACCGGCAGATACAATGACAGAAGATACACAGATAAAAGTTGAAAATGCAGCAGAGGTTCAGGCAACATCCGATACTGAGACATCTGCTTCCGCTGAGACATCCGAAACTAAAAAAGCTGAAATTAAAGAAGCAGTAACTAAAGAAACAGCACAGGATCTTGCAGCACAGGAAACTGCCGCAGCGAAAGAGGAATCTGCCTGCGCAAATGAAACATGTGCAAAAGATGCTGACAAAACAGATGAAACTTCGGATACAGCAGCCAAAACAGTAGCCGATTTGAGCAAAGCACCGGAAGATATGACAGTAGCGGAACTGCAGCTTTGCATCCTTGCTAAAATGGCAACGAACGGTCCTGTTACCGACCAGATGAAGAAAACCGTATATGATAATATCTGGCATGACTCTCTGGTAAACTGGTTTAAGAGTTTTCGTTAAGATTTAACCAGTCAACTTACTAAACAAAGGAACTACGCAATGAAAAGAAAAGTAAAGATACAGAGTTTTCCTATGTAAATAAAAAGCTTACTTCTAATAAAACATACTATTACAAAGTGCGGGCATATCGTACTGAAAATGGTAAGAGAGTATACAACAGTTATTCTAAAGTAAAGAGCGTTAAAGTTAAATAATATAAAATCAGATAATAACTAACCAGAAATTATAAAAATATCGGGCAGGATAAGTTCTTTATTACACTCTTATCTGTCCGATATTTTTATTTAAGGATTTGTGGACTTTAAATTTTGCAAGTGCTACAATAAAGAGCGTATAAAATCTACCTGAAAGGATAAACGAAAATGAACGTTCTTAAAATTATTTTACCAGTACTGGTGATGATCGGGCTTGGCATCTCATGTAGAAAATGGAAATTCCTCTCCAAAACAGGAATTAATGACATGAAGTTTCTGGTAACAAATATCATGCTTCCGGTTGCGATTTTTCATGCACTGGCAACTGCTGATTATAATCTTGAAACAGGGAAGCTGGTTCTGATCATGTTTCTGATGCTCCTGATTTCTTTTGGCATCGGATTTCTCCTGAAACCGTTAATGACAGGTGTTTATCAGAAATATCTGCCATTTATGGTCAGCGTATATGAAGGCGGACTGATGGCATATCCTTTATATACAAGCTTATGCGGACAGGAGAATCTTTCTCAGATCGCAGTACTGGATATCGCAGGACTTTTGTTTGGATTCAGCATCTACATGGGAATGTTGGGACAGACAGAAAATGGTGAGAAAATAAATGCAAAGAGCCTTGCGTTGAGTGCCGTTAAAACTCCTGCATTTATTGCAAGTGTGCTGGGAATCATTGCCGGACTTACCGGTATTATCCGGTGTCTGCTGGAGAGTTCCTGGGGAAATGTATATCTGAGTGTGGAGAATATCCTGACGACTTCCGTTACTGCCATCATCCTGATTGTGGTAGGATACAGCTTTGAACTGACTCCTGAATTATTAAGTCCGTGTATCAGAACAATTTTATTACGTACAGCCTTACAGGCAGTAATGATCGCAGGTGTTCTTTTCACCGTACATAGTTTTGTCGAAAACAATAAGCTGCTGGATCTTGCAGTCATCAGTTATATGTCTGCACCTGCTACATTCAGTATGCAGACTTTCCTCAATAAAGAGGAGAGCAGTGCTTACGTTTCTACAACCAACTCCATGTATTGCGTTGTATCCATTCTGGTTTATATGGTTCTGGCATTTACAGTTTCTTAAATGTAATGCGCCCTTGTCGATATCTGGCAGGGGCATATTATATTGTTCGGAAATTTTCTTATTATGCACATGATTTTACTTTTCTCATATTCTATAAAGTGAACAAGCATCTAAGAGGTTCTTATGTGTAATTCAGCAAATAGTAATCCTAATTATCATAATCCGCAGCAGCATGTTCACGAAATTACGGGAAGCACAGCTACCGTAAACGGATGCCGTGAATGCCACAACCACCGTTTTTGTACAGTTTCCGGCGAAGCTATTCGAATGGGAAACTCTCATGTACATGAAGTAAAATTCCGTACTGATTTTTCTGATGGACACTTCCATGAATTTTGCGGAACATCATCCCCTGCGATTGATGTCGGCAATGGAAAGCATGTTCATTTTGCAAAAACATTTACTGATATGCTTGACGGACACCGACATCAGTTTCAGGTGGCATCTTTGATTGACAGTCCGACTGATTTCGAATGTAACTGCCACGATTAAGCCAGTGAGATATGGATAAAATCATTCGCTTTACCTCGCAATGTTGCACCAGATAGCTGTTCTGCAGCTTGACTAAGAGTACAGCTGTTAAGCGTGTTACTGCCTGATTCAGTAACACGCTGCTTTTATTGCCATTGATATCTGGCAGGTTCAGAATACGTACGTTTACCGGGATAAGCTTCATATCAAAAAAATCCTGATTAATCTTCTGGGAAATGCAGTGAAATTAATTTTTTTGCCATTGACTAAATATTTTTTTGATGCTAATATAGGACTATAATTATTGATAAATCAATAACACAAAATCGTACGGGAGGAATCATTCATGAAAACACTTGAAACTAAAAATGCACCAGCAGCAATCGGACCATATTCTCAGGCAAAAATGACAGGAAACTTTGTATTTGCTTCCGGTCAGATTCCGGTAGACCCAACAACAGGTGAAGTTGCAGGAGATACAATTGAAACTCAGGCAGAGCAGTCCTGCAAAAATGTAGGTGCAATTCTTGAAGCAGCCGGACTTGGCTTTGACAATGTCGTTAAAACAACCTGCTTCCTTGCTGAAATGGCAGATTTTGCTGCATTTAACGCAGTCTATGAGAAATACTTCACAAGCAAACCAGCGCGTTCCTGCGTTGCTGTTAAACAGCTTCCAAAGAATGTTCTGTGCGAAGTAGAAGCTATTGCAGTTGTTGAATAATCTGAACAAATAAATAATGTTTTTATCAAATACAAGGAGAATCGTTTCGTATGATTCTCCCTGTATTTGTTTTAGCATCATAGGAGATTACTCCACATAATGTGCCTATGAATTGCCATAAAAAGGAGGTTTATATTGTATGAAAAACAAACTTCAAAAACAACTGATAGTAACCGGATTATTAGTTTCTGCAATGGCGGTATCATTTCCGGCAAATGGAATTACAGAGAACGTATGTGCCGCAGAAAGCACAGATTCTTCCGAAAATAAAGAAGAACTACAGACACTTTTTGATGAATCAGTAGAAGATGCCATGATCATCGATAAGGATGAAATTCTCCCTGTGGTAAGCCTGGATAAAGGAGAACCTTATGCCGTTTATGATGAAAATGGCAGGATACTTCTCTATACTTTTCACAAATATCCGGATAGCTACCCGGATGGCGCTGATGTAAAACTGGAATGGGGAAATGTATGGACATTTACAGGTGGAGAACTTGAAGACTGGTATCAGAAAAATAAAGATGGTGTCACTGACTGGCAGACAAGAATAAAAGAGCTTATCGGTCTGCGCCCTGATAATGAATCAGATCACTTTACTGCTATGTGGGTAAAACCGGAAGATGTATTCCGGCCGGCATATGTATCAGAAATCGGAACGGTAGAAATGACAGATTCATTTTCCGATGATGTCAATGAAGAATATAAGGCATGGTTTGACGCAAACATTATTTCCAGCTATTTTGATGGCAAATATCCATGGACACGACTGGGATATACATATGACTGGGCTGATAATGGACAAGAATATGGTTTATCTGAATTTATCATCAAAAAAGATAGTGATGTAACAGTGGCATATACCGTTGATCTTGAAGAAATGATTAAAAAACTGGATGAGAATTCCTGGAACCCGGAAAGTGAAGTCCAGAAATAACAAACAGAAATCCACTACAAATCCTGGTATCCATTTCACTTTGTATTCTTAAGGATTTTAGCATATTCATGTCAAAACACCTTGTGAGATAGCAGATTGCTGAATAGTTACGAATTATCAGTTAATACATTTCATTCCAGATACTTGCAATTCATTCCCTGCATTATAATATTGGGCATTCTTATGATAGGCTGAAAACAGTTAAATTATTATAGAACGCATAATTAACAGTAATATCAAATCAAAAGATAATACTAAGGAGGTCCAATATGAAGAAGAGAATTGCGCTTGCACTATTGGGTGCATTACTGGTAATGGCATCTGTCCCGACAGTTGCATATGCCCAGGAAGAAAGTACTGAAAGTACAGAAAATACTGATACTTTAACACCAGACAAAAAGCCTGCCACAACCATTACAAAACAGATAAACGAAGATGTCTATCAGGTTCTGGATTTTGATGATACACAGGAAGAGGAATTTGCAAAAAAAGGTTTTATAACCGCGCCGGATTCTCTGCAGATTACAGATGATGATGGAAATGTTGTCTGGAACATGGACAATTATGATTTTGTAAGAGATGCTGATTCACCAGACTCCGCAAATCCAAGTCTCTGGAGAAACACTAAGTCAAATGCCAACTATGGACTTTTTCAGGTATCTGATGATATTTATCAGGTGCGTGGATATGATCTTTCCAACATGACATTTGTCCGTACAGATAATGGCTGGATCATCATGGACTGTCTTGCGTCATCTGATACAGCAAAAGCTGCATTAGAATTATTTAAGTCTGAAATGGGAGACATCCATATCGTAGCAGTGATCATCAGTCATGCGCATATTGATCATTATGGCGGTATTCAGGGAGTCCTCACACAGGACGAACTGGCAGATCCTTCTCTTTCTCTGGATGAGCAGATTGCATCTGGAAAAACAGCAATCATCGTTCCTGACGGATTCGAAAATGCAGTTATGTCAGAAAATGTATTTGTAGGAACAGCAATGAAGCGCCGCTCTTTATATCAATACGGTTCTGTAATTCAGCCAGGTGAGCAGGGACGCCTTTCTGTAGGCATCGGCCTTGCCGTCTCACAGGGCGAGGTGGGATATCTTTCTCCGACATTCAATGTCACAGAAGAAGTCTTTGAGACTACGATTGATGGTGTAAAAGTTATCTTCCAGCTTACCCCTGACACTGAGTCACCGGCAGAAATGAACACCTATTTTCCTGATAAAAAAGCTCTCTGGCTGGCAGAAAACTGTACCGCAAGTATGCATAATATCTATACATTACGTGGTGCAGAGGTACGTGACGCCAATAGCTGGGCACGTTATATTACAGAAGCACAGAGTCTGTTCGGAAAAGATGCAGAAGTTGTTTTTCAGTCTCATAACTGGCCACACTGGGGCAACAATGTAATTCAGGAATATATGACAAATACAGCTGCTGTATATAAATTCATGCATGATCAGACCTTACTTTATATCAATCAGGGATATACTTCAACAGAAATCGCAAACATGATCGAACTTCCGGAAGCATTAAATAAAGTATGGTATACCCGTCAGTACTATGGTACTCTGAAACATAATGTAAAAGCTATCTATCAGAAATATATGGGCTGGTATGATGCGAATCCGGTACACTTAGACGAACTTGAGCCAACCGAATATGCGAAGAAACTTGTAGAATATCTTGGTGATGCCGACAAAGTTCTGGAAATGGCAAAATCAGATTACGAAAAAGGTGAGTATCAATGGGTCGCACAGATCACAAATACTCTTGTGTATGCAGATCCGGAAAATGAGCAGGCAAAATATCTCTGTGCAGATGCACTAGAACAGCTTGGCTATCAGGCAGAATCCGGTGCATGGAGAAATGCATATCTGGTAGCAGCATCTGAACTTAGAAACGGTACAGATATGTATCCGCCAAGTGCTGTAACAGGATCAGGAAGTACCGCTCAGCAGATGGATATGCAGACAACTCTTGATTATATGGGAATCATGCTTGACAGTACAAAACTTGCGGATAAATCCTTTACTATAAATCTTCAGGTTACCAATGATCAGAATTATCTCCTGAAAGTACATCATGGTGTACTCCTGTATTACCCGGATGAACAGGATGAAAACGCAGACATTACAATTACTACAAAGAAAGCCGGTATTCTTGCAATCGCAGCCTGCAATGAAGATGGAATCAGCAAACTGATTGAATCTGTAGAAGGAGATCAGGAACTTTACAAGGCATTCTGTGAAAGTATGACACCTCTGAGCTTGTATTTCAACATCATTGAACCATAAATAAAGTCAATTTAATGCCTCTTTTTGTGAATATGTGGGAGAATGATGGATGAAAACAATCATGTTATATGGATATCCCGGAGAATGTGAAGTCTCTGAACAATATCTGAAAGAATATAAAATACAGTGTTTTTCAGAGCAGGAAGAACTGGTACCGGCACTGATGGAAACACGTCCGGCTGCAGTATGGGTGATAATGGAGAAGGCAGCTGGTATGGAAGGTGTGATTGCGGTGAGAAGGATATATCCTGATCTTCCGGTCATATGGTTGTGAATTATATCCTCACATGACTGAAGTCACGTGCTTCCAGACGCTTTAGGCGTCAGACT
>ERZ791834.378-NODE-378-length-33781-cov-4.04041_pt1 | contig 33781 bp, 46 predicted proteins | sample MGYA00510293_ERZ791834 | MGnify/ENA primary metagenome ERZ791834 (study PRJEB30046, sample SAMN00715253) | human gut metagenome | study: EMG produced TPA metagenomics assembly of the A metagenome-wide association study of gut microbiota in type 2...
TCGTGCTTACATAGATTTAAAGATGTATACGAGGCATTAGGCTGGTCTGCAAAGAACCTTTCTAATATAGATATTTGGAACCTGAGAGGTAAATCAATACCAATGGATAAACTCGCACCGAAGCTGATCAGACGCGCGGCAAAGAAGAATTATATGGCCATTATCATAGATCCTATTTACAAGGTCATTACCGGTGATGAGAACAGTGCTGATCAGATGGCGAACTTCTGTAATCAGTTTGATAAAGTATGCAATGAGTTGGGATGTGCAGTTATTTATTGTCATCACCACAGCAAAGGAAGTCAGGGAGGCAAGAGGTCCATGGATCGTGCATCAGGATCCGGAGTATTCGCCAGAGATCCGGATGCCATGCTTGATTTGATTGAACTGGATGTTACAGACGATCTTCGCAAACAGGAACAGAATAAAACAGTATGTGCGACCTGTCAGACGTATTTAGATAGCCATTTTGGATGGGAAGATGATTTATCTCAGGATGATTTATGTAGCCAGGTACAGATGATGAATTACTGCAGGGAGCACTTATCGCCTATGCAGATGCGGGAACTGCAGAAGCAGATAGATACAAACTTGATTACAACGAACACGAAGACAGCGTGGCGTATTGATGGAACTTTAAGAGAGTTTCCGAAGTTCAAACCGGTCAATCTGTGGTTCGATTATCCGATACATCACGCAGAGCAGTCCGGAGCATTGGACGATGTGCAGCCGGAAGATGAGAAGCCTAACTGGAAAAAGGGACAGGAAGCTCGCAAGAAGCAAGGCGAGGTCCAGAGGAAGAATAAACAGGCAAAAGTAGACATGGCGATTGAAAGTTTCCGGTTTGAACATCATGATACATACCCGACTGTGAAAGAGTTATACGAGCAAATCAAGAGTAATTCAGAAGCTGTCGGAGAGAAATATCCGGCAGAAAAAACATTGTGGAACTCATTAAAAAAGTATGGATATACGACAGACAAAGAGACGAAAAGGATTATCCCGCTACCATAAATTTTTAGGTAGTGGGAACATTCCCAGTTTCTAAAAAATAAGGTAGTGGGAAGTTTCCCGATTTTCTTCCTATTTTCTGATTTTCAGGTAGTGGGAACATTCCCTCCCGGCACCTATATATACTACGTATATATATACATATCGGGAATGGGAATGTGCGGGCACCCCCTTTAAAGTGTGGGGCGATTGAAGTACGCCCCCACACACAGGCGGGAGCCCACCCAGCACAAACCAGGGTCCAGGGATGAAAAAAAGAAATTTAAAACTTTAAAGAGGTGAAGCAAAATAAATGACAGAGTTTTTTATGGTGATGGAGCCGCCTACGATCACACATCAGGAGCATAAGGTTACGGTTGTGAATGGCAGGCCGGTATTTTATGATCCACCGGAACTGAAAGCAGCAAAAGAAAAATTGATTGGTAACCTGTACAAGCATCGAATCATGGAACCGTACAAAACAGGAGTAAGGCTGATCACGAAGTGGTGTTTTCCAAAGCAGAATCATGAAAACGGAGAGTACAGGATCACAAAACCGGATACAGACAATCTGCAGAAGATGTTAAAGGATTGTATGACAAAAGTTGGATTCTGGAAGGATGATGCGTTGGTGGCATCGGAAATAACTGAAAAGTTCTGGGCGGATCAGCCAGGAATTTATATCAGGATAGAGGAATTGTAATGGAGATAAAAATAATGGCATTTCGTGAAGTATACAAGCTGTTTGTGGATGCCTGGGAGCTGTATCGAAAATATAGTGCCAGAAGATTGGATGATGCAGAGTGCGAAGCAATGGCACAAGAAGCGGATGCGATAAACGAAAAATATCAATCAGACCTTGCGAAAGATATGTTGGTAAGTGTGATTAGGGAAGTGTCAAAAGATGCACGAATGAAGAGGAAAGATGCGGAGAAATAGACTATGGAAAGATTAACACATGAAAGAAAAAGTGGTATGAAAACAGGATACTGGTCCCCGAATAAGAAGCAGGAGCTGGTGGATAGACTGGCGATGTATGAGGACAGGGAAGATGCTAAGGACACAAATGTCCCTGGCAAATGGATTCCGTGCAATGAGAGACTGCCGGAGGTAAATATACCAGTCCTTGCTCAATGGGGAATATATTATTCAGGTGAAAACCGTATTGAGATCTTATATTTGAATGAGTTTGGAAGATGGCATGGAGATTTGGGTGAACCAAATGGGAAAGTAATCGCCTGGATGCCGTTACCGACTCCGTACGAGAAAGGAGAATAGCATGGATAATACATATGCACCAACAGCACCAACACAGGAAAAGATAAAAGTAGAGAGCATTGATACCATAGTGACTATGCACGGAGACAAGCCATATTACGAAAATAAGTATAGAAAAGTGGGTGATAAATGCTATCACATTGGGTATAGTTCTTATTATTTGGACGTTGCTCTTGAATATAGAAAGAAATATTTTGAGGTAGTAGAAAGAGAAAGTGACTGGATTCCATGCAGTGAACGGATGCCGGACGATGAAAGTTACATACTGGTATCATTTGAGAATGCAACAATGCCGGATATCGCAAGGTATGAAGAAAATGATGAAGGCGGTACATTCTATCCGGGAGATGATGAAAAATCTTATTCAAGCTATGGAATATTTGTGAATGCATGGATGCCATTGCCGGAACCATACAGGGAGGAGCAGTAAATGCATGTAGAAGTAAGCGAAGGATTCCGAAAAACCATTGCAGACATTGTTGATTGTTGTGTAGAAGGAAATACAAACAGCTGCACATTGGAAGTTGAGGTAAGGGAAAACGTCAGCCTTGTGATTGATATGAAATTTGAGGTGAAGGAGAAGAAAAGATGCGAGTAGAAGAAATTGCAGTAAGACAAGAAGTAAGACAGATGCTGTCAGAAGCTGGATTAAACAGAAATACATTGCGGGAAATGACTCAGCAGATATTAAGGGAAGAAATCAAGAAGCAGGTAAAATATGCGATAGAGCATATTAATGTGAACGATGTCGTCCGATACGAACTGACATCATACGAAGGAAGGTCGGCATTGAAAAATGCGATCAGTTCGGAAGTTCGTAATATGGTGAAAATTAATGTTGATGTGACAGCATTTGATGCGAGAGAACAAAACGACGAAGGAGCTGAGAAATGATTGAACAGAGGAAGAGCGAAGAAACAGAGACTAGAAGGTCAACAACATTATGATGAGCTGGAATCAGGTATTGACAGGAGAGCAAGTGAGAGATTCCACAGAAAGCCGTATCAGAGCTATACGGTAGAGGATTACCTGAAGAAGATGGGAGTAGACGTAACGAAGGGAGTAGATGCCGGTGGACAAGAACATTCTAAATGATTACATAGATGCATGTAAATTCATCGAGGAAGCGGAAAAGGAACTCGAAAAATTAAAGAAGCGTCGTCAAACGGTACAAGATAAAGTAAGAGGAAGCAATCCGGAATGGCCATATGAAGCGAAATCATTTAATGTTTGTGGTACTGCTGAGAAGTTAGAAGATGCAGGAAAGATTCAAAAAGAAGAACAAATAATTGAGGAGCAGAAAGAAGTAGCGGAAGAATTAAAAATCAAAGTAGAAGAATGGATGAAGAGTATTCCATTTCGTATGCAGCGGATTATCAAGTATAAGTTCTTTGAGCGATTACCTTGGGAAGAAGTTGCGAGAAAGATAGGGGATAAATGTTCGGGAGAAGGGATTCGAATGGAATTCAATAGATTCATGAAAAAATAGATAAAATTTGTTCGATTTGTTCGGATTGTTTGAAATCAAAGTGCTATACTGTAAACTGGAATTGATGAACAGATATCGAATTGTTTGATTAATTCTCCCCCAACCTAAAAAACGAAAGAGGACACCTGGTGATGCCGGGTGTCTTTTTCGTTGCGTAATTTAGAAAAATGCGTTATTATTAGATTAATTTAAAAAGATAAAAACGCAAAGGAGAAAAAACTATATGTTATCATTATGGGCATGTTTTAATGGATTAAGTGTTGCAGGATTGCTTTTTGCGGCTATTAATGGAATAAAAACAGACAATAAAGACTTAATTAAGCAAGTATATGGCGGAAATCAGCATATAGCTGTTTGGGAGGAAGAAGATACATTATCCGATGAAGAAAAGGAATATGTAAAAGGACGTGTCAAAGATATAATGGATGAAAAAATGCATTATATCATCGGATTTTTAATGTCGGCTGTAGGAGCGATAGGGGTATTATGCGGAAACTATAATCCCCCTGCAGGTATGGCGTGTCAAAGAGGCGAAATAATTGTGTCAATAATAATTTGGTTTTTAGTAGCATACGGCTTGAAATATGTGACTATGAAAGTAAAAGTTAAAAAAATTATTACTGAAATTGAAAAGAATCCAGAACTACTTGTAAGTGTTGGCGATGTAAAAATGGTAATTAGTAAAACAAAGGAAAGAAAAAACTAATTATAAAAATACAGGCACCCTCCGGGGTGCTTTTCTAATGCAAAAAAATAAACCAGAATTGAAGGTGGTGAAGTGGCGGGCTATGAAAACATAAGAGATGCAAATAGTAAAAGAACTCCGGAAAAGCGCCGAGAGTTAGCAAAAAAAGCAGGTCAGGCAAGTGGCAAGGCAAGACGCAGGAAGGCAAACTTCCAGAAGACGTTGAACCTGCTGCTTACTGCAGAAATAGATAACGAAGAATGGAAGCCGATTTTGGAGTCACTTGGAGTTGAGTGTACTTTGGAATCGGCTTTGCTTATGGCTCAGATTAAGGCTGCATTAGATGGAGATACACAGGCTGCGAAATTTGTGGCGCAGTATTCCGGACAGAGTAACAGAGCTGAGGAAGATCTGGAGAATAAGAAAGCTGAAACAGAACTGATCAAAGCGAGAAAAGAATCCATCACAGGCGAAAACGAGAATAATGATGCACTTGATCGTCTGGATCAGATATTGAAAGAGGTGCGGAACAATGCAATTAAGCAAGAAACAGAATGAATATATTGTGAACGCAACTCATAGATGGAACATTAAATCCGGGGCAGTTCGTTCCGGAAAATCTTATGTGGATACAGCTTTTGTGGTTCCATTCCGTATTCGAGAGAGGACTGGCAAGCCGGGACTAAATGTTATCCTTGGTGTGTCTAAGGAATCAATTGAACGAAACGTACTGCAGCCAATGCGTGAGATTTATACAGAAGAACTGATCGGGCAGATCAATAACCGGAATATGGCAATGATCTGCGGTGAAGAAGTGTATTGCCTTGGAGCAGAGAAAGTCAGCCAGGTAGCAAAGATACAGGGAGCCAGCATCAAATATTGTTACGGTGATGAGATTGCGAAATGGAACAAAGAAGTGTTTCAGATGTTGAAATCACGACTTGATAAGCCGTATTCGTGCTTTGATGGAGCTTGTAACCCAGAACATCCAACACACTGGTTGAAAGAGTTTCTGGATAATGACGAACTGGATATCTATTTGCAGAGATACACAATCTTTGATAATCCGTTTCTTCCACAGGAATTCGTTGAGCAGCTGTGCAAAGAGTATGAGGGTACAATTTATTACGATCGTCTGATTCTTGGGCTATGGAAGAGAGCAGAAGGAGCGATTTATAAACGATTTGCAGACAATCCGGAGAAATTCCGGTGTGAAGTACTGGAAGGACCTGCAGACAATACGGAACATAAACAATTCCGGAAAAATGATATTGTATCGATAGAGATCGGACTTGACTTCGGAGGAAATCAGTCCGGTCATTCTTTTGTAGCCAGAGGATACACAGACGACTACAGAGATGTGATTGGAATCATGTCTAAGCGAGTCATGGCAAAAGATCAGGACGAAGATATAGACAGCAATATGCTGGATCAGCTGTTCTGTGATTTTATTCAGGAGGTCATTGATAAATATGGTGTGATCGTCAAGCATGGTGATTATATAGAGTACTGCAATGTGGAATCCGTTTACTACGATAATGCAGAGACGGTGCTTGGTAATTCCATCCGGAATGCAGTGGAAAAGAGGTTTCCGTGGATAATTGTAAGAAAAGCGAAGAAAGCATCCATTATTGACCGGATTCGATGTACGGTCCGACTGATGGGAGCTGGAAGGTTCTGGATCACAGAGGATTGTAAGTCCCTGCAGACAGCACTTTCGGATGCAGTATGGAATAAAGACGTGAAAGATAAGGATGAACGTCTGGATGATGGCAGCACCGATATTGACAGCCTGGATGCATTTGAGTATACGATCGAGCGGGATATGCGAGATCTGATAGAAGAGGTGGAAAATGTTTGATGGTTTAAAAAGACTATGGGGAAGGATAGTGAGCATGTTTAACTACACGACATTAAAAAATATAATTGGCAAAGATGTGGCACTGTCACAGACCATGATCGATGCCATCAATGAATGGAAAAGAATGCTGGTCGGGAATGCAGACTGGTGTGACGACGATACAGTAGAATCCCTGAAATTGGAAGAAGGTATCTGCCGTGAGTTTGCAGATTCTGCTTTGGTGGAGCTGGAAGCCAAGATCCTGAATAATGACAAGATGGATAAAGTTCTCCAGAAAAGTCTATCTGATATGAACAAGAAGCTGCAGACCGGTCTTGCTCTTGGAGCAATGGTTCTTCGACCGCTTGGTCCGGACAAGACAGAATATGTTGCTGCAGATAAATTCATTCCGATTAGTTTTGATGATAACGGAGTCCCAAATGATATTGCTTTTCTAGTTGTAAAGTGTATTGGTGAAAATGACTATTACAGCAGAGTAGAGAGACATTATTTCACAAATGGGAATCTGACCATTGAAAATAAATGTTATCATTCGCAGAGCAGAAGTGATATCGGGCAGAGATGCAGCCTGGAAGCAGTCGCAGAATGGGCAAATATTCAACCTGGGCCAATTGTTTATACCGGTATGACAGAAATGGATTTTGGATATTATCAGAATCCAATTGAGAATAAGGTGGATAGTTCTTCATGTGGTGTATCAATATATGAGTCGGCAAAAGGATTGATAAAGAAAGCTGATGTACAGGCAGCACGTCTTGACTGGGAATATGATTCTGGAGAACGTGCGATTCATGTAGACCAGAGAGCGTTAAAGAATAAAGGCGGTAAGACTTACCTGCCAAGGCTGAAAAAACGTCTTTACAAAGGGATGAACCTTGAAGATGGCAAGGATAAAGAACTTTACAAAGAATATTCTCCTGCAATGAGGGATGAAGCATTTCGGAGGGGATTAGAGGAATACAAACGAGAGATTGAGTTCAATGTTGGTCTTGCTTACGGAGATCTGTCTGACGCACAGGAAGTGGATAAGACAGCCACGGAAGTGCTTGCATCAAAGACCAGAAAATACAATCGTGTTACTGCAATACAGGAGAAGCTTGAAGAATGTTTAAATGGATTCGTAAATGCGCTGGCTTTCTACAATGGTTCTTATATGTCTGGTGTGGAATTTACTTGCGAGTTCAATGATTCAATCTTGGCAGATGAAGAATCAGAAAGGCAGCAGGACAGGCAAGACGTAAGTATGGGTGTTATGAGCCTGGTTGAATATCGCATGAAATGGTACAACGAGGACGAAGCGACCGCAAAGTCAAAAATCCCGGAACAGAATCAGGTGATGGAGTAAGATGCGAGATGATTACAAGAATAAGATGGCCAGTAAGATCGCTGCCAGATATCAGGATCTGGAAGAACGAATCATGCAAGACATTGTTCGGAGAATCGTTAAGACTGGTGAGATTACAAGTACTGCAGATTGGCAGATTAATCGGTTACGGATCCTGGGACATTCTTCAGAGGATATCGAACGGGAGATAAAGAAGACGCTCAATGCTTCCTATCCGGAAATGTTTGAGCTGTACGATAAGGTAATTGAAAAGGAATATGTTCGAGATAAGGATGTATATGAGCAGATCAATGCAGAATATATACCGTATGATCAGAACGAGCAGCTTAAGCGGATCACAGAAGCAATTATTGATCAGAGTTGTGAAGATTTGGAGAATGTAACCAATTCACTTGGATTCTATTTGGATTATGGAAATGATAGGAAGGTACTGACACCACTTGCACAGGTGTATTCTGGATATCTGGATGCAGCATGTTATGATATCGTAACCGGCGTGTTTGATTATAACAGTGTCCTGAGACGAGTAGTTGCACAGCTCACGAACAGCGGACTTCGGAAGATTGATTATGCTTCAGGGAGAGCCGATCGGGTGGATGTGGCTGCAAGGAGAGCGGTCATGACTGCAGTTAGTCAGATTACCGGAAAGATATCTGAGTACAACGCACAGAAGCTTGGTACAGAGTATTTTGAGGTGGAGTGGCATGCCGGAGCACGTCCGACTCATGCAGTATGGCAGGGGCGTGTCTGGTCAAAACAACAGCTATATTCAGTATGCGGTTTGGGAACGGTCACGGGACTTCTTGGAGTAAACTGCTATCATACTTATTATCCGTTCTTTCCGGGATTGTCCGAACGTAACTGGTCGGATGGATGGCTGGATGCCAAGAATCTGGAAGAGAGTGAACCGAAGAAATTTGGGGATAGGGAATATACCTTGTATGAAGCCAAACAAAAGCAACGTCAGATGGAATTGGCGATGCGGGCGCAAAGAGAAAAGGTTCGACTGCTCCAGAAGGGTAAGGCTGATCCGGATGAGATTCTGTTGAATAAAGCAAAGTACCAGGGACAGTTAAATGAATATTCTAGATTTTGCCGGAAAATGAAGCTTACGGAAGAACGTGAGCGTATTTATCTGGACATGAAAGGACGAGTGGCAACAAATAGCAAACGACAGAATGCATTGTTCCCACGTGAAATGATCGAGAATGCATTCAAAGATGTGGCTCAGTATAAGCGGTATAAAGAAGTTCTAGGAGATTATATTGGTTCGCTTGTTAATTTCGGCCAGATGAAATATAATGATAGTGAGAAATGGAAAATTATCAGTGAAGCATATATAGATGTAAAATGGCAGAGTCAAGCACTGAAGAAGAAACAAATAGGAGAAGTACATTCTATCCCGTATAAAGGTGCTCCGAATAGTGTGTTTGATAATTTCAAAGATGGTGCCTTGCAGAGACGTAGATATTACGGAAATGATGGAAGACCAAGATTGGACATAGATATGACGGATCACGGAAATTCAAAAGAACATCCGATTGTACCACATTATCATAACTGGTATCTTGATGAAAAAGGTAACTTGAAACGTGAAGCAAAGCACGATAATCCACTTAAATTAGGGCATGAAATTGCTAATAAAGATATTCTCGAGAAGAGGTGATTGAAATGATTGAGTATAAAGATTATGCAAAATTTGAGAACTTGTCTGAGCTGTCAGAAGCTATAGAGATAGGATTAGATATCGAGTTTATTCTTTATGGAGAAAGATATAATATTTCGTGGAGAGATGATGAGCCGTTTATATGCAGGTGTCCAGAAGGTGAGACTAATTTCTATACAGATGCCAAGGCAATGCTTGATAAACATAAAATAAATGATAGACAGTTAAAGGAATTATGGAATGATATGAAAGTATTATCCATGTAGCTACCACCAGTCGAAAGGCCGGTGGTATTTTTGTACGCAATTTTAGGAGGTGATCCACTTATCTCCCTTTGAGACACAGGGTTATGCGTCTTATTTTTATGCCCTGTCATAAGGCTATAAACTGGACAATTACCCGGCCGGAGGTCTAACCGGCTATATCCCATACCGCTGAAAGAGCGGTCAATAAAATATTTCAGGAGGAATGTAACTATGAAAAATATTTATGAGATTTTAAAAGAGTATGGACTGGAAGTTCCAGCAGACAAAAAAGCAGATTTTGATAAGGCTTGGAAAGAAAATTATCGTACTAAAAGCGAGTATGATAATGCAGTTTTGCAGAGAGACAACTATAAGACCTCTCTAGATGATGTGAATGCTAAGCTGAAGGAGTTTGAAGGTGTTGACGTAAAAGATCTGCAAGGGCAGATCACAAAGCTTCAGGGAGATCTGAAAGCGAAAGATGATGAATACGCAGCGAAAGAGGCAGATCGTGTATTCATGGATTCTATCAAAGAAGCAGTCAAGACTGCCGGTGGAAGAAATGAAAAGGCTGTTATTGCCATGCTGGATATCGATGCTCTGAAAGAATCAAAGAATCAATCCGCAGATATCAAAAAGGCTTTGGAGGATGTAAAGAAGTCTGACGGATATCTGTTCGGAGCAAATGAACCAATTAACAATGCAATAGGTGGAACCAACATTAATGGCGGAGCGGATCCGGGAGCAGATGATGTTTCAGCTATCCGCGCGGCTATGGGACTGCCGGAAAAGAAATAAGGAAAGAGGTAGAAAGATATGCCAAATGTAATTGCATTAAGAAAAACATATTCCACACTTCTGGATGAGGCATACAAGTTAGCATCATTAACAGCAGTGCTGGATGGACCGAATGATTTAGCTCAGGAGGGCGCAAATGCGAATGAAATCTTAATCCCGAAGATGTCTATGAGCGGATTAGCAGATTATGATAAGCAGACAGGCTATGCCTTAGGAGATGTAACGCTTGATTACGAAACAAAGAAGTGTGATTATGATCGAGGTCGTATGTTCACTGTAGATGCAATGGATAATATTGAATCTGCAGGTATCGCGTTTGGACGTCTGTCCGGTGAGTTCTTACGTACACAGGTAGTGCCGGAATTGGATACATGGAGACTTGCGAAGTACGCTGGATATGCATCAGGAAGCAATGTTGCTACAGGAGCAATTGCTGATGGAAAAGCAGGTATTGCGGCAATTCGTGCAGGCAAGACTGCAATTAAGAATGCGGAGGCTAAAACAGAGACTTGCTATCTGTTTATTTCGACAACACTGAAAGGAATGATTGATGACCTTGATACAACGGCATCAAAGAAGGCGATGGAAGACTGGGCAGGAGTAATTGAAGTACCAGCAAGCAGATTCTTTGACAAGGTCACACTGACAAAAACGGGTGCAGGTGGATTTGCAACCACGGGAGGAAAAGCAATTGATTTCTTGATTGTGGACAAAAACGCAGCAATTCAGTATCAGAAACATACAGTTCCGAAGATTATCACTCCGGAGCAGAACCAGACAGCTGATGCATGGAAGTTCGGTTACAGAACAGTTGGTATTGCAGAAGCGAAGGATAATAAGAAAGTGGCAATTTATGTTCACAAAGCCGGAGAGTAAGGAGTGATGTCATGAATGTGACATACGAGTATTACAAGGATTCTTTTGGTGGTTCTCTGATTCCGGAGAACCGCTGGATTTCCTTGGAATTAAAAATGAGTGCAAGACTTAACCAGTATACATTTGATCGAATGAAAGAAGACAACTGGCCGGAACAAGCAAAAACAGCACTTTGTGAAATGTGCGATTGTGCATATAAGTATGAGCGGCGTGACGGAAAGACTTCGGAAAATAACGATGGATATTCAGTATCATATGATATGAATAAAACATTGAATGTGATGTTATATGAAATCGCAGAAGTATATCTGATCAATACAGGATTATTGAGTTTGGCGGTGGATGATGATGTTAACGAATGCAACGATAACTGTTTATAACCGTGGGTACGATCCACTCACCCGTTTCGATACCTGGCATAGAACCGTTATTGAGAATGTTCACGTATATGTTGATCACAAAGCATCCGTTGGCGATTCCGGACTAAACAGTGCAGAAGTATATAAGATCCGTATTCCTGCAGATGTGGAGAATGCGGATCAGTATCTTCCACCGGAGGAATATGCGAAGCTAAAAGATCCGGAAGAATACTGGACCATTCAGATCGAAGATCAGATTGTGCTCGGTGAGTATGATCAGGAGATTGAAAGACCAGCTGATCTGAAAGATGTACGATTGAGGCACTGTAAGGTGTTGTCTTGGTCGGATAATCGATTCGGAGGATTGCCACATTGGAGAATTGAAGGTGAATAAATGGCACAGAAAAGGGATTTCTCAATTACAACACCGAGAGGAACATTATCATCTATGACCGGTAAAAATGGTAAGGTGACAGTAAAGCTGGAATGGAATCCGGGATTCGGAAGAGAAAAGTCAGAAGGATTTTCAAAAGCACAGGCATTTGTAGATTCCGAATGTTTAAGGCTTATGAATCCACTTGCTCCGCGGAGAACCGGTTTTTTGATTAAATCAGCAACACTGGGGACGGTTGTAGGTAGTGGCAGCGTTGAGTACTTGGCACCATATGCCCGCCGACAGTATTATGAGCATAAGTCGAAAAGAAAATGGTTCGAGACAATGAAAAGAGGGCATCTAAGTTCTATCAGGAAAGGAGCTGCAAGATTTATTGCAAACTGAAAAATACAAACCGATTATAGACAGTATACGAGACTATATTTTGACTTGTGATTTCTTGAAAGATTACAAGGTAAATGTAGATCATTTGGGGGTAAATATGGAATATTCTATCAATGCCCTTCCATGTGATCCATTAATAAAGAAGTATGTAGATGGAGGAAGCATTAAGCAATTTCAATTTGCATTAACCAGTAAAGATTGCTATGACGGAGATGCCCGAACAGCAATTGAAAATAGCGGGTTCTATGAACAGTTTGAAGATTGGATTGCAGAACAGGATAGTAAGGGAATCTATCCCGAATTAATCGGAAAGGCTCCAACGAGCATTTCTGTAATGCAGAAAGGATATCTATTTGATTTGGACACAGATCTTGGACAATACGAAATACAGTGCAAGTTGGAATATGAACAGGAGGTATAGAAATGGGAGTTAAGAAGCAGAAAATTGTAAAAAGAAGTGAAAAACTGTCGTTCATGGATACAACAGGTGATGGAGCATCTTTTGCAAGAATGACGAAATTTACGTCATTGAAGGGAAGTAAGAATCCAAAGGAATATAGCCGGCAGTATGTAGATATGGATGTGGAATCATCAGATGTTGTTGGTTACGCACCGGCTATTGAATATTCTTTTGACCGGCATACAGACACGCCGATACATGAAAAGATTGCAGAAATCACAGATGATGAATTGTTAGGAACAGATACCTATGTAGATATTGTTACAGTAGATAAGTTTGCTGTTGACAGTAAGGGGAATGCCCCGGCAAGGAAGAGGACATATTCTGTAGTAGCCGACAGCGAAGGTGATGGAACAGATGCTCTTATCTATTCCGGAAACTTTAAAGCAGTATCGGAAATCACAGAAGGATATGCTACAACTGCAGATGAGTGGCAGACTATTACATTTACGGCCGGATCCATGCCGGTGTAGGAAAATAAGAAAGAGGTGAGCCTATGAGCCAGTATGTATTACACGGAATTGATGATGTAGAGGTGGAAGTTGAAATTGATATGGCAGATTATGACTTCCAGGTTAAGTATGAGAAAGCGTTTGAGCAGATGCAGGAAGAAGAAAAAGCACTGCAAAAAACAGGAAAGAACTCTGAAATTACAAAAGGATATTGTGAGATGTTCAATCATCTGCTTGACAATATTCTTGGAGAAGGCGTTTCAGAGAAGCTCTTTGGTGGAAAATATAATACTTTGACAACTGATCGGGTTTATGGTGAATTCCTTGAAATCTGTTCAACGCAGGTGAAATCAAATAATGCAGAACGAACAAAAATCGTAAGTAAATACAGACCGAACAGGGCGCAGAGAAGAGCTAAGAAGTAATGAATGTATTTTATGAAGATCTTCCGGAAACATTGAAAATCAATGGAAAAGAATATCCTATTATAACGGATTTTCGAGAATGGATTCGCTTTTCGGATATGTTAAAGTCGGATCTCCAACCACAGTATAAGCTGGAGTTTCTTGCGGAAATGTTCCTAGAAGATACACCTGACTTATACACAGAAGAAGGTATCGAAGAGGTAATGGATTCCATAACCTCTTTTTTGTCGTTGGAAGCTTTGGAATTTCCGGATCAGTATTCGGGTGAGTTAGAAGAAGTAGAAGAATTCGATGAAAAGCCGGAAGAGGTAGAGTACAAGGATGCGACGGAGAAAAAGGCTATTTATTATGAGCAGGACGCACCATATATTATATCTGCTTTTCGAAGAGAATATCAGGTGAATCTTCTATCAGTTCCGTACATGCATTGGTGGGAGTTCCGAATACTCCTGGATGGTCTGAGTGAAGAAAGCCAGATTAAGAAGCGTATTTATTGGCGTACTTGTGATGTGAGCAAGATGGAGAAGAAAGAGCGAATGGAGATATTGAAAATCCGTAGAAGCATTACGATACCGGAGGAGGAATATGTAAGTGACGAAGACATCGGAAATGCATTTATGTAATATAAAAAAACCTCCGCTGGAACGGAAATGGTATCAGTGTCCGTACTGTAAAAAGTCGGCTCTGATCTATGACAATACTGCCGTATGCAGTGGAGTCTTTATCAAATGTAAATTTTGTAAAAGAGAATTTGAGGTGATAATAAAGCACTAGTGAGCCTGTGAGCCGTGCTATTTACCAGGAAAGGGTGATAGTATGGCGGCAGATGGCCACTTGAATTTTGACACAAAACTTGATGAATCTGGTTTTAAATCAGGAATAGGAAAACTTGGTTCAATTGCTAAAGGCGGTCTTACTGTTCTTGGTGGAGCAATTGCGGGAGTAGCATCAGCGATTGGTGCTGGATCTGCAGCGGCCATTAAGGTCGGTTCTGATTTTGAAGCGGGGATGAGTAAGGTTTCCGCAATATCCGGAGCAACCGGAAGTGAATTGCAGCAGTTAACCGACAAAGCGAAAGAGATGGGAGCTAAGACAAAGTTCTCAGCCACAGAGTCAGCAGAAGCTTTTCAGTACATGGCAATGGCCGGTTGGAAGACCGGAGATATGCTTGGCGGTATCGAAGGTATTATGAATCTGGCAGCAGCTTCTGGAGAAGATCTTGCTACTACAAGCGACATCGTTACAGATGCGCTAACAGCATTTGGATTGTCAGCAAAAGATTCTACGCATTTTGCTGATATATTGGCGAAAGCTTCATCTAATGCAAATACCAATGTCTCTATGATGGGTGAGACATTTAAGTATGTTGCTCCTGTAGCCGGTTCTCTTGGATTTTCTGCCGAGGATTGCGCTACGGCTATTGGTCTGATGGCCAACTCGGGAATCAAGGCAACACAGGCTGGTACAGCTCTTCGCTCAATTTTCACGAGGATGGCTAAGCCTACGGATGAAGTATCCTCTGCGATGTCTGCTCTTGGGTTATCAATTACCAATAATGATGGATCCATGAAATCTCTGAAAGAGATTATGGTGGATATGAGAGGCGCATTTGCAGGTCTTACAGAGCAGCAGAAAGCACAGATGGCCGCCTCGATTGGCGGGCAGGAAGCAATGTCTGGACTGCTTGCTATAGTGAATGCGTCCGACGATGATTTCAATAAATTATCGGATTCCATTGCAAATTGTGATGGTGCATCTGCAGAAATGGCAGAGACCATGAATGATAATTTGCAAGGAGCAATAACTTCATTCCAAAGTGCAGCAGAAGGTCTTGGCATCGAATTATATGAATCTATTCAAACACCGCTTAAGGATATCGTAAAAGTTGGTGCCGATTCATTAAGACAATTAATAAAAGCGTTCCAAGAAGATGGTACAGCAGGTCTTATTGAGGCCGGCGGACAGATCATTGCAAATCTTCTTACCGGTATAGCCGGGGCAACTCCTAAAGTCCTGGATATATCAATTCGAGTTATCCAGGCAATTGTTCAGAGCTTGGTAGATAATATGCCTCAGATCGCAACAGCCGGCGGGCGGATTCTTACTACTCTGGGCCAGGGAATTTCGAATTTACTTCCGATATTAGGTGTGCTGGCATACACGATTTTAACCACATTCCTGACAGGAATTATTGATCATGGACCAGAAGCATTAACAGCCGGCACGCAAATGCTTACCAGCGTTTTAGATGGAATAAGTTCGAAGCTTCCAGATTTAATACCACTTGCGGTATCTGCAATTCTTTCATTTGCGCAAGGACTGGTAGATAACCTTCCTGCTATAGTTCAGGCAGGGCTGAATATGCTGGTGGCACTTGCAGAAGGAATTGCAAACTCATTGCCGACACTGATTGAGCAAGTACCGAAGCTGATCAATACGTTTTGCGAGAATATTGATAGCTTGCTACCAAAAATTCTTGCTGCAGGCATAAAGATTCTTCTTACTCTTGCTAAAGGAATTATACAGAGCATACCAACAATTATTGCGAATGCGGGCGAAATTGTAAAAGCGATTTTAAATGTGATCACACATTTGAATTTGTTTACTGCCGGCAAGGGAATTATACAAGGACTTGGAAATGGACTGAAATCCATGCTGAGTTCTATCGCGTCTATTGCAAGATCGATTATTAACGCGATTAAAAATCCGTTTTCAATTAATTGGGGTTCTATTGGAGAAAATATCGCAAGAGGTATTGCAAATGGATTAAGAGGTGCTGCAGGTGCAATAGCAAGAGCTGCGATGAACGCAGCGAAAGCCGCATTAAACGCAGCGAAGAGTTTCCTTGGAATTCATTCACCATCTACAGTATTTCGTGATCAGGTAGGTAAATATATGGCCCTTGGAATGGGAGAAGGTTTTGAGGACAATATTCCGACCAATGAAATGGGGGCAAGTATCGACAAAGCAGTTAGAAAAGTAGAATTGTCAGTATCTGGAGGTAAATCCGAAAGAGTAGATGTGCAAAAAGCTACTGGAAAGAAAGACGACGGGGATAATTCCGGAACACCGATTGTGATCAACAACACTTTCGAGGTAGATGGAAAACCTCTTGTCACCAAGACAACAAAAGCGGTCATCAAGAAAATAGATGGCGATAAAAAGGACTATGAGAAGTCGAAAGGCGTGAAAAAATAGTGAATAAAAGATATGGGTTTGAAAATGAAATGGGTGCCACATTGGATTATGGCATCCATTTCTTAAGTTATCCGGTATTTGAGTTTGGAACAGAGAAAATTGATAGTATTGAGGTCCCGGGACGTATCGGTACACTGACCAGAAGAACCGGCGAATATTCTGATACGACAATTGAAAATGAAATAGAATTTCGTGCTGCAGATAGGAATGAGCATGAATTAAAAATGTTGGAAATCCGGAAGTTCTTTATGAGCACCGGCCGAGTAGTATATACGGATATGGAAGAATATTATTTTCGGGTAAAAAAGGTAAGTATTGACGATATCAAAAAGAAATATGGGATATTTGGAAATATTACAGTCACATTTACCTGTGATCCAGTTATGTACTTGCAGGAAGGAGATGTATCAGTTCCAATCAGTGGAACGCTTCGATTATATAATCCGTGGTCAGAATCGCACCCGATCTTTAAGATATCTGGTGAAGGTGTTTGCAAGATTACAGTGAATGGAAAAGAAGTTTCAGCAAATGTCGGACAGAATCTTTTGATCAATACAGATCTCATGCAGGCATACCGGGAAGATGGTGTATTGAATAATACGGCAATCGCAGGAGATTATGAAGATCTGTATCTGCAGGAAGGGTTGAATGAGATATCTGTGAGTTCCGGATTTACCGCAGAAGTTATACCGAAATGGGGAGTGCGACTATGATACAAATTTATGACAGTCAGAATACAGACTTTGATCATAACGGAGATGAAACATTATTTCCGGAGGAATGTAAAGTGTCTGCAGAACTGAACGGTACCTGGGTGCTCAATATGACACATCCCATTGATGACGAAGGTCGATGGAAATATATTGAAGAAGAAGCCGTGATTGCCGTTCCGACATTTATGGGGAAAAAGCAACTGTTCCGGATCGACCGGGTGAGTACGGTTGATCAGGATGATTCGGAAATTACCGCAGTAGCGTATCCGATTTTCTGGGATTCCGGAGATGATCAGTTTTTGACAGATAGCCGGCCGACCGATAAAAACGGACAAGAAGCATTGAACATTATGCTTGCCGGAAGTAAATACTCTGCAGAATCCAATATTACCAGAACAAGTACGGCATATTTTGAACGCCGCAATATGATGGATGCGTTAAACGGAGAAGATTCGCCGACATTTATCCAGAGGTGGGGCGGAGAAATTCTATATGACAATTATAAGGTGATCGTAAATGAGCGTGTTGGAGGTGATTATGGAGCAGAGGTCCGGTATCGCAAAAACATGGACGGAATCCAGTGCGAGATCAGCATGGAGAACGTTGTAACCAGAATTGTACCGGTTGCTTACAACGGATACACGATCGGCGGGAATAGCGGCTATGTAGATTCTGCAAATATTGATAAGTATGCCAAGGTTTATACAAAGGAAATTCGATTTGAAGATGTGAAGATGGAAGAGGATGCCCAGGAAGATGATAAAGAGAGTGGCACCATTCTTTGTAAGTCTCAAGAAGAGATGGATCAGGCGCTTACAACCAGATGTGAAGAACAATTTTCTGCAGGGATAGATCTTCCGGAAGTAAGTATAAAGGTATCGGTTATTGATTTGGAAAATACAGAAGAGTATAAAGATTTTTCGGATTTAGTTAAAATCAGTTTAGGCGATACTGTGAAATGCTATAACACCAAATTAGATATTACAACAGAAGTAAGATGTATAAGAATGGTTTGGGATTGCATTCGCGATACAGTGGATTCTGTAACGCTTGGAGATTATCAGACGAATTTCATTAAGCAGATGACAAGCACGATAGAAAGAATTGCTTCGGTATTCAGAAATAATGGAACATTGATGGCTGATAAAATTTCAGGTGTTTTGGATGCTATGCAGACGCAACTGAAGTGTCAACAAAGTGTTGCGAAGCGAATGACAGTGAGAGCTGTGCTGTTCGAAGATTTAGATGAAAATAGTCCGCTGTATGGTGCGATGGCAATGGGAACACAAGGACTGGAAATTTCAAAGACACGTACTGCAGACGGGCGCGGATGGGATTGGACGACTGCAATCACAGCGAGTGGAATTATAGCAAGTACGATCGTGGCGGGAATACTGTCCGACAAAACGGGACGGAACTGGTGGAACTTGGAAACCGGTGATATCCAGATGTCTGGACGTTTTCAACAATATGCATCCAATGGTGTGAAATCGATGGATATATATGATAACAAAATAAATCTATATGCATGGGATGATGACGGAAATTATGTCGGGAGTTTACGATCGTTCCTCACTACAGATAAAAAGCGTAAGGGAATTGAACTTATGGGAGATGCCGGTGATCAGGTCCGATTAAGTGTAAAGCGAAGCGATACTGCGACAGAAGAAGGACGATCGGTATTTATCGGTGAAAATGGTTATACCGGACTTTTTACAGTTGATGGGAAAGGGAATGCAGAAGAATGGCTTAGCCGTAAGCATGGCGGACCTGTATGGATCCGGAATATGCCTAATGGTGATTTCCTTGCCGGAGGAGTAAGAATCGGGGTGGAAAGCGGACTGATTACATCAATACCATCAAATTCAGTAGCCAACGGAATGTTCGAAGTTATAAGCGGCCTTTCCTGGGCGAATGGCGGTATAACCAGCGTAGACTGGGTAGCAGTCAATGTTGTAAATGGTGCAATCAAAAGCTGGAGCACGAGAACGCAGAATTTTTAAGCGAGGTGATGAATTATGAACAGTGGAGAGGCACGAGGAAAAGTAGAAGAACCACAAATTACAGTTATTGGAGCTGGTGTAAAAGTAGAAAACGGAGGAGATCTCAATGAAAGCAGAAAAGATAATAAGACTGAGGATGCAGAATAGTATATTTTGTAGAAGGATTCCGGTAGTACAGGGAGATACGGCAAGGACATTTCGTTTTATACTGGAAGACATCACTCTGGATGGAACAGAACATGCAAGAATCTATGCAAGGAAACCATCCGGCGCAGAAATCTATGATGAATGCGATGTCATAGGTTCTAACGAAGTAATATTTACACCAGAGACAGAGCAGATCTTTATTGAAACGGGGATTATCCCGGCAGAGATCAGAGTGGCGAAAGGAGAGAAGCTTATAACCTCTTACAGCTTCGAATTCGAGGTAAGACAATCCGCGATGAGAACCGGTGATATTCCAAGCTCTGATGAATTCAATGCTCTGGAAAGGGCGATCGAAGAAGCTAAAGGCTTGCATGAACCAGAATTTACAGAAGCCGGTAAACGGGAAAACATTGTAAGCGGCGAGACGATGCAGATCCTGTTTGGAAAAATTAAGAAGTGGTTTACAGATCTGGGAGCGCTGATCATAAAAATCGGAAATAAAGATATTTCCAGTATTGGAGACGGAACCGTAACCGGAGCCATTACGGATCTGGATAAGAGGAATACGAAGAATACATCTGACATCGATATAGAAAGAAAACGTATTGACAATATCGCAAAATTACCGGACGGATCTACAACAGGGGATGCAGAGTTAACAGATATTCGTGTAGGAGCAGACGGCACGACATACGACACTGCAGGTGAAGCGGTGCGGCAGCAGATCAATGAAATCGACAAGAAATACGAGACAGAAACTAGTTCACTAAAGGAAGATGTAACATATTTATGTAATTACAAAAAGTACAACTATTTAAGGAATTATCGCTCTGTCCATACATGGAAGCATAATGGAATCACTTTTGCTTTACAAGATGACGGGTCTTATGATGTGAGTGGAACGGCAGCAGAAGACGCATTATTTAATTTTGTTTTAAATACTGAAAATATGCCGGATTGGATAAGGAATGGCGAATGGATTGAAATTAAAAATTCAAGTAAAATCGTAAATCTTGTATTATGGTATTACGATGAGAATATGAAATATATAACAGGACCTGAAATACCAGGAAATTACTATAGTGAGGTTCCAAACAATGCAGAAAGTGTTATTTTGCGTTTGAAGGTAAAAAAAGGTGAAAGCGTAAATGAAAATGTTAAGGTTGCGATTTTTAGAAATATTAAAGGAAAAAGGCTGATAGCAAATAGTGATAATGCGGTACTCATGGAAGATGTAAAGGATACGATTCATATTAACAAGGCGGTCGGACAGGGCACACTAAAAATTGGGAACAGTAATATTTTTGAAATCACAGAAGAAAATAAAACCGGTAATGGCGTGACATATGAATATGATTCAGTGGCTGGAGATATAAAAGTATCCTCTGCTGGAGCAACTGCAGATGGTACAGAAGCAGTATTTACTGCACAAAAAAGCGGTTCAGTACCATGTCACTTTGCTTTTAAAGCACCAAAAAAGATGTGGCTTACATTCCAAAGCAATCCAAATGAATGGATGTCTTTTGACAGTGGTGTAATGTATCAAATATACAGGAATGGGAAAATGATAGGATATGAAAGAGGATTGGGATATTCATTCCTTGCAAATAAAGGTGACGAGTATGGATTCCGTATCATAGTGACAAAAGGATGGAGCGGGAATATAATATTTAAGCCGCAACTAAATATTGGTAAAGAAGCATTAGATTATGAAGTATGTTGCACGGAATCGTATAAAGAGAAAGAAGTTCCGGACGACATATTAGTGGGAAATATGGTATCTATAATTAATACCGAGTGTACGTATGAATTAGCCTATGAGACAAAAGAGGTTAAAGAAAAGAAAGATACAAAGAGGAAAGGTATGATATCATTCATTGATGATGATACTACATCGTGCAAATATGTAAAAGATTACCATGACATATTTGAAGGAACCGGAGTGTGTGGAACGTATGCTGTGATGACAAGAAGGATGACAGATGGTGGAACAGATCCGGAAGATTCATCGTATCATTACCGGTACGATGACGAAGGGAAACTTCTTGAATTGCTGAAAACATACGAAATGGAAGGTTTTGGAATGGTATTACACTGCTATTGGCAGAATGATACTCATGAAAGTACACGATATTTTAATGTAGCAACAAGAGATATTCAGAAATGCCGAGAGAACATGCTTCGAGGTTTAAGAGAGTACAGAGAGTTGGGATTCCAAAATGCTGACTTATGGGTAACACCATACGGAGTCCAGGATACAGAAATACAGAATCTCGCCAAAGAATTAGGCTTGGAATGCCTTATATCAATGTCAAACAATACTATTATATCAGAAGACTATAGGAACCGATGGTGTATACCAAGGTATTCGATAAGTACTACAAGTGATCAGGATTACCTGAAAGAACAGATGCGCACAGCTGTTGAAAAAGGTGGATGGATTAATATCGTAACGCATGCAAATTCTTGGAAAAGTGCTGATTATGAAATGATGAAAAATAAGGTGAGAGAAATCATTGCGTATGCGAAAGAAATCGGACTTGAAATCGGAACCTTTGGGAAGTGTTACAATGAATGGAAATCCGCACTATATGAGAAAGAAGCATGAAAACTCAAGATAAATAATAAAGAGGCTATAGTTAACTAAGTGACATGAAGTTTCATAGAAAGAAAAGAGAAAATATGATGAAAAAAATATCGTGGTTGAAAATCGCTTGGAATCTTAGTCAATTGTATAAAAAATTACCAAAGCAAGAGAAAGCAGATTTTATGGAAATTCTAGATGATAAAGATGATGTTGGGATGGAATTCTTTTTAAAACACCATTGGAAACAGATATCATAATTTAAACAGACATGATATAATCCAATTGAGGTGATAGAATGTTTACTGATTGGATAAAAGAATATACTCCATTTTTTTCAAATATTGGGACCTTTTTGAAGATTTTAAAATATGTTCCTGGATTAGCTGGAAAAATAAGTAGCAGTATGAGTGATTTTGAAGAAGATAATGATTTAAATATAAATGAGGTGTATGAAAAACTTGAAGAAGGTGGGATAAATATAGGGAGTAATATTTACACAAGTGGGTATCTTCTTCCCTACGGGCAAGTTTTTATGCCATATACTTATACAAATGGATTATTCTCGCCAGCTAGTCAGAAAGAAGTAGATGATTTTAATAAAAAACACAAAGGAACGATCCATGAGCTACCAAAGGGAGAAATTTTATTTCAAAAGAAAGAGTTTATTATACCGACCAAGAAATTGAATCCGCATAATAATATAGGCTGCGCGTTTCTTTATGATGAAAAGTTTGATGGGTTTTATTCAGAAGAAAAGAAAAAATTGTATGCAAAGCCAATGTTAGTATTGTATGATACGAGCCGACATACCCAATACCTGAACCATAGAATAGAAATAAAAGGGAAATTGTGCATTGTTCCAACGGAAATTGCTAAAAATTTGGAGCTGACATATAACGACACAATGCGTGACATTTGTAAAAACTTTTATAGACCATTCAGCGAGTCTAATAACTTGATTTGTATTTCATTATTGCACGAAAAATCAAAAGTAAAATGCAAGAATGGGTCAGATATAAGAGAATGTATGAGTGATATTGAACTTCCGATATTTATGGAAGCAAAAATAGATCAAATAATGCGAAAAGAGATTCCAGAAAAAATAATAGAAAGTTTTCTCCCGAATACATATGGGAAATATTTAGGAATAGGAGAGTATATGCCAGCATTACAGACAGAGGGGAATAAAGCAATCACATTTCCTTCAACAAACAATATTAATGTCGCGTATAGAAACGGAAATATAGGATTTTATATGAACACATCGCTGACTAATCAAGAGAAATATGCACGAGATTTGGAACAGTATGTACGATACATAAATAATTTTGCAATCGATTATAAAAACTTTTGCAAGAAGGAGCTAGGAAAAGCAGGGAAGATGGAAATAACTTTTATTTCAGATGATACAAAAAGAAATCTTTTCGCTGGAAAATATTCAGCATGTGTGTTTGAAGAAGAAGGGTTTAAGGACTTACCAGAAGCAGACTGGATGTTGAATCGATAGAGGGAAAGATGAAAAAAATCAATTAAGGGGGCTGGTTGATCATACTTGTCATTGGAATTTCACTCTTTCCACTGTATAATGATAGTAAAAAGGAGTGTGAAAGAGTTGGATCATACAATATGGAGAAAAAGATTAAACAACAGAAATGACATGGCTGCTAGAATTACGCATTTAACTCGTGGAAATGATGCTGACGATGCATTTGAAAACTTATGGAAAATTTTAGTAGATAAAAAATTGAATGGAAGTGGGAATTCTGGATTTATAAATGGAGAAAGAAAAGCTGTATGCCTTCAAGAACTTCCGTTAAGCGCTATTGCGGAGAATTTAAGATATGAAGAAATACTAAGTGATAAAATTAGATACTCTCCGTTTGGAGTAAGATTTCATAAAATGTTCATATATAATAAAGGTGGGAGACCAGTTATCTATGAAAATAAAGAGATTATGAAAAAGTTACTTCCGGAAAATGAATATTGGCGAATTGTTGATTTAGATTTAACAGATCCAGAATCGTTTGTTGATTGGACGCATGAAAGAGAATGGAGGGTACCGGAAGAATTATCATTTGGTTATAGCAATATCGAAGTTATTGTAAAAGATAGTGGTTATTATAGAAAACTTGTCAAGCGGTGTATTGAGACGGAAAGAACAGACATTCTTGTTGGTATACATGGAATAATAACATTGGATAGTGTATATTCTTAGACTAGAGAGGCTAACCCCTCTCTTTTTCTATGCAGAAAGGAGAATACATGGAAATCAGAGCAAGACCGAAAGGTCTTATTTTTTTATACCTATTTTAAGAAGAAAGGAAAGAACATGGCAACAATTATCTCAGCCTGCATATCAGCAGGAGTTACTCTTGTGGTGTGTTTGATTCAGCAAGAAAAGACAAGATCTCTTATGGAGTATAAGCTGGATGAACTCACGAAAAGAGTTGATAAACATAATAATACAATAGAACGTACTTATCATCTGGAAGAGCAGATGGCAATACAGGAAGAAAAAATGAAAGTAGCAAATCATAGAATTTCAGATTTGGAAGAAAGGGTGAATTAAATGAAAGATTGGAAGAACTGGGAAAAATGCGCAGGAATCAGAGCAATCAAGACCGTAGCACAGACTGCGGTAGCAACAATCGGAACAGCGACGGCACTCGGACAGGTAGACGCAAAACTGGTAGTGTCTGCCTCTGTACTGGCTGGAATCTTATCGTTGTTAACCAGCATTGCTGGATTACCAGAATGTAACACAGAGGGCGAATAATCGTCCTCTTTTTTGAATGTGCGACGACGCACGGAAGGAGATCAATATGGAAAATAAGACGAACATGGTAGTAGTAGAAGATCAGAATGAAGGATTCGAGTTCGATGAAGGCATCGAGCCGACACCAGAAGAAATCGAAGCAGCAAAAGCATCAGTGGAACAGGAGGTGTAATCATGGGAGTATATAATGTACACGGTGGACACAACAGAATCGTACCGGGAGCAGGACACTATATGGACGAAGTAACAGAAGACAGAAAAATCACGGCTGGTGTAATCACATTACTGCAGGCATCCGGCCACACGGTGCATAACTGTACAGATGATGTAGGAAAAACAGTAGGAGCCAACCTTGCGAACATCGTAGCCAAATGTAATACCAACTCTGCAGACTTAGATATCTCCATCCACCAGAATGCGGCTAGGGTAGATCCTGGAGACGGAAAGACAAAAGGTGTGGAAGTGTTCGTATACAGTACCAGCTCTAAGGCTTATGCTGCAGCTGGAAGAGTATGCGCAAAACTGGCAGCACTCGGATTTACGAACCGGGGTGTCAAGATCAGCACTGGTCTGTACGTCTTGAAGCATACGAAATCACCAGCAATGCTGATTGAAGTAGGATTTGTTGATGATAAGGATGATGCAGATCTGTACAATAAGGTTGGCGTGAATGCCATCTGTAAAGCGATCACAGAAGGGATTCTGGATAAATCTGTTGGGGCAGTGCCGGCATCAAAGCCAGCTACAACACCGACTCCTAAGCCAGCACCAAAACCGGCAGCTAAACCGGTATCATCCAATCCATACAAAACCGGAAGCACCTACACCCTTAAGGCAGATGCTCTTAGAGTACGTACCGGAGCCGGAACAAACTACAGGGCAAAAACATATAAAGAACTCTCCGCCAATGCAAGAAAGAACGCCTACAGCAATGGTAACCTCAAGAAAGGCACAAGAGTAACCTGCATGGCAACTAAGATGATCGGAAACGATATCTGGATGCAGATTCCATCCGGATGGATTGCGGCAAGATATGGTGGAAAAGTGTATGTAGGATAGTGCATTATTAAAATAGGAAGGAACTGCATTGATTTTACTTTATACGTCCTTACAATCCGGTCCACCGAACTGTGATAAGATAATCTGAGCAATCTTAGGATTTGTCTGAGTAATTTTAACAGGGTATTGTAACCGTTTTTCATAATTCCACATAAATTAACATCCTCCTTCCTGCCATGGCCACGGTTCATTGATCCATTTCCAGCAATCCATAGGTGTATTTGCCGTATCCAGTGTTAGAGGTCCATAATATTTTGCATATTCCTTTAAGGCCTGCACACGCTGCTTTTTGAATTCATCAAAGAATTCCAAGGCTTCAGGACAATTTGGATGTGTGTCGAGAAATAATTTTACGTCATCAACAGCAAAACTTACGATATTGATCCATTCCAGAAGCTCTTTTTTACAAGGTCTGTTTTCATTCATCGAGGACTACCACCTTTCCAACAAAATGGAAGATTCAGTTCGGCAAAAATAGTTCCGCACCGGAATCCTTTTTCAACTTCATAGAGAGAACGCCACTCCTGCCATGGAACATAGGCCATTGCAATGGAAAGACCGCTTAATTTGTCGTGATCGTAAATATTACAGCACGGACGGGACGGTGTGGACGGTGATACAGAAGGCGGCATTGTTCTGTTGCTTCCACCGACATGACATCCGTTAGAATGGTTTTGACGCATATAATCCGGCGTATTATAACGATAATTTGGCATTTAAAGTACTCCTTTCGATAAGATTATGCAATAATAGTATATGAAAATTAAAGAAAGTTGTGAATCAGACAGTTGTTTTTAAGAACGTATCTGAGTATAATAGATACGATTGGAGAGTAGAATATGGTAAAAGAAAATAAAAAAAGAAGCACGAATACCAGAGTGAAAAAGAAAGAACACAGCATCGCATACTTCGATTACAGTCTGCTGGCAATATTGATCTGCCTGATCTGCTTTGGACTGGTCATGCTATATAGTACGAGCTCTTACAGCGCAATGATGAAACAAAACGGAGACAGCCTGTTTTACTTTAAAAGACAAGTCCTGTTCTGCATTGTGGGTTTGATCGGGATGTGGATCGTAAGTAGAATAGATTATCATTGGTATTTTGAAAGATCAAAGTTCTTCTATTTTATTTCTATTTTTATGATGTTCCTTGTAAAGACACCATTGGGAAAAGAAGTAAATGGAGCAAAAAGATGGATTAAACTTCCGTTCGGACAGCAGCTGCAGCCGGCAGAGATTGCCAAGATTGCGATCATATTGTTTATTCCGGCATTGATCTGTACGATGGGAAGAGAGATAAAGACGCTGGAAGGAATTGTGAAAGTACTGGCATGGGGGGCTTTTTCAGCAGCAGTAGTCTTTATTATTACAGAAAATTTAAGTACGGCAATTATTGTTATGGGAATTACGTGTATTATGATTTTTGTGGTACATCCAAAGACAAGAATATTTATCATAATTGCCGTGGGAATTATTTTAATAGGAATTGTCGGTGCGAGGGTTCTTGGTATGGCAATGGAGACCAGCGGGAACTTCCGTCTGAGACGTATTCTGGTATGGCTGAATCCAGAGAAATATGCATCAGAAGGCGGCTACCAGATCATGCAGGCATTGTACGCAATTGGATCAGGAGGTTTTTTTGGAAAAGGTCTTGGTAACAGTGCCCAGAAAATGATCATTCCAGAAGTTCAGAATGATATGATTCTTTCTATTATCTGTGAGGAGCTTGGAGTATTTGGTGCAATCATGGTTCTGATCCTGTTCGGAATGCTTCTGTACAGATTATTATTTATTGCGCAGAATGCACCGGATCTTTATGGTTCATTAGTGGTGAGCGGAATATTTGCACATATTGCATTGCAGGTAATATTAAATGTTATGGTTGTGATCAATTGTATTCCGACAACAGGAATCACACTTCCCTTTATCAGCTATGGCGGTACGTCGGTGCTATTCTTAATGGCGGAAATGGGACTGGCATTGGGAGTCTCTTCAAAGATTAAAATTGCTGAATAAAAAGCTTTCATTTCTTTTTCAAATATGCTATGATAAATAATGTAGTATTTAAAACTACTTCTAATGAGAATAGATGACTCGGAAAGAGTTTTGATATCAATAATATAAAGTAATAATACGTTACATTGGGAGGAATATATGAGTTACAAGATTATCATAGATAGTTGTGGTGAATTGACAGAAGAAATGAAGAAATCGGGGAATTTCGAGACAGCTTCGTTACAGATCGATGTTGGCGGACATCATATCGTAGATGATGAAACATTTGATCAGGCAGATTTTTTGAAGAAGATCAGAGAATCTGAAGAATGCCCGAAGTCATCATGCCCGTCTCCGGAACGTTATATGGAAGAATATCACTGTGAGGCAGAGCACATATATGCAGTGACGTTGTCTGCAGAACTCAGCGGTTCTTATAACAGTGCGGTACTTGGAAAGAATTTATACGAAGAAGAATACGGAGAGAAGGATATTTACGTATTTAATTCCAGATCGGCATCGGTAGGAGAGACGCTGATCGGGTTGAAGATTGCCGAATGTGAGAAAAAAGGACTCAGCTTTAAGGAAGTAATTGATACAGTAGAAGCTTATATTGAAGAGCAGCATACCTATTTCTTACTGGAAACATTGGATATACTGAAAAAGAACGGAAGACTGAAAGGGTTAAAAGCAGTGGTCGCAACGGCATTAAATATTAAGCCGGTGATGGGATCTACTCCGGATGGAAATATTCAACAGCTTGCAAATACAAGAGGAATGAAAAAAGGGCTGGTCAGAATGGTGGAACAAATAGTGGCTGATCTTAAGAACCCGGAAGAGAAGATACTTGCGATCTCTCACTGCAATTGCAGAGAACGCGCAGAGACAGTGAAAAATATGCTTCTTGAAAAAGCAGGATTCAAAGATATTATTATTGTAGATACTGCGGGAATCAGTAGTATGTATGCAGCTGACGGAGGCGTGATTGTAGTTGTATAATCCGATGGAGTGTGGTAGAATAGATACATCGGAAAAAAAGGAGCAAAAGAACTATGAGTCAGGCAAAAGTAGATAAATATAAAGAAGCGAAGAAAAACCGGAAGAAGCAGATGAAAAAAGAAAAGATACAAAGCTATCTGCGCAGAGGTGTGGCATGTATCGTTGCAGCAGCACTGATAGGAATGGCAGGTTTTTCTATATATAATATATATGAGTCAAAACAGCCGAAGCAGGAAGTAACGGTTGATTATTCTGCAATAGCAAGTCTCAGTCAGTCTTTGTCAGATAACGGAACGTCGGCCGAATAGAGAAGAAGAAAGAAAAATGCGAGTGAACAGGAAAAATCCTGTTCACTATTTTTTTGCCTTAAAATTCTCTTAATTTCCCTAAAAGGCTTGAAAACAGTAAAAAAGTAGTTTACAATGGGTTCAAGTGGTAGAAAGTGGTGAAAAGTGGAACAAAGTGGTATGAAAATGGATGAAGCCGGAAAGGAAGAATAACTGATTTTACCGGAAGAACTTCAGGAGATACCACCGGGAAAAGGAGAATTCTATGCTGAAAGGAGAGTACAGTCATAATATTGATGCCAAAGGGCGGCTGATCATTCCGGCCAAGTTTCGTGACGATTTAGGGGAGCATTTCGTCATTACAAAAGGAATGGAGAATTGTCTGTACGTATATCCGGAAGCAGAATGGAACACTTTTGAAGAAAAACTTAATGCATTGCCAACCACCACTGACAAAAAAGCACGTGCGTTTGCATATTTCTTTCAGGGAAGTGCAGCGGACGGCGACCTTGATAAGCAAGGCAGAACTCTAATCCCTTCTGTACTGCGTACATTTGCACATCTGGATAAAGAAGTTGTATTCATCGGTATGGGGAAGCGTGCCGAGATCTGGGATAAGGCAAGATGGGATGAAAAGAATGCTGAAGTGGAACTTAACATTGAAGATATTGCATCTGATATGGAAGAAAACGGATTCAGTATCTAGAGGGAGAAGATATGGGATTCGAACACAAATCAGTATTACTGAATGAGACAATTGAAGGATTAAACATCAAGCCGGATGGTATCTATGTAGACGGAACGCTTGGTGGAGGCGGACATGCATACGAGGTGTGCAGGCGTCTCGGTGAAAAAGGGAGTATTATAGGAATAGACCAGGATGAAGCAGCAATCGAAGCTGCAGGCATCCGATTAAAAGACTTCGGGGAGAAGGTCACAATAATCCGAAGCAATTATTGTGATATGAAGTCGAAGCTTCAAGAACAGGGAATTGACAAGGTCGATGGAATAGTACTTGATTTGGGCGTATCTTCTTATCAGTTAGATACGGCAGATCGGGGATTTTCCTATCGCGAAGATGCACCTCTGGATATGAGAATGGACAGACGTCAGAAGATGACTGCCAGAGACATCGTCAATGATTACTCAGAGATGGATTTGTACCGCGTGATCAGAGACTACGGGGAGGATAAGTTTGCAAAAAATATTGCAAAACATATCGTGGCGGCACGCGGGAAAAGTCCGATTGAAACAACGGGGCAGCTGACAGAGATCATCAGAGCTTCAATACCAATGAAATATCAGAAAAAATCCGGACATCCTGCAAAGAGAACATTTCAGGCTATTCGGATTGAACTGAACAGAGAATTAGAAGTATTGAAAAATTCTCTGGATGACATGATTGAAATACTAAACCCGGGTGGAAGATTGTGTATTATTACATTCCATTCGCTGGAAGACCGGATTGTAAAGAGTGCATTTAAGAAAAATGAGAATCCATGCACCTGCCCTCCGGATTTTCCTGTGTGTGTATGTGGCAATGTTTCTAAAGGGCGTGTTGTTACCAGAAAGCCGATTCTTCCAAGTGAAGAAGAATTAGAGTATAACAGTCGTTCTAAAAGTGCGAAACTCAGAATATTTGAGCGTTCTTAATGAAGAATGATATGTGATCAGACAGAAAGGAGTGGCGTAGATGGCAGCAAGAAGATCTTATGCAAGCGATAGACGCCAGTCCGGTGGATATCGTTCCATGCAGTATGGAAGCAGACAGGCTTATATGTATGGTAATATAGTTACCAAGCCGGAATATGAACCGCGAAGAAGAAAATCATCTGCAAAACCAAAAAAGAAAGTAAGCAGACAGGTGCAGAAGAACAGAAATCGTGCACTGCATATGAATGCAGCTTATGTGATTTTTCTCGCAGTTGCAGCAACTGTTGTGCTGTTATTGTGCGTTAATTATGTACGCTTACAGTCGGAACTGACTCGAAGATCCAAACATGTCACTGCATTACAGGAAGAACTGGCGGATCTGAAAGAGGAAAATACGACAAAATATAACGCAGTAGTGGATTCTGTCAATCTTGACGAGATCCGGGAAAGAGCGATCAATCAACTTGGCATGACATATGCTGCGGCTGATCAGATCGTGGAATATGATAATCCTGCTTCAGACTATGTAAAACAGTATGAAAATATTCCGGAAAATGGTGTACTTGCTCAGTCAGACAAGAATAAGAAATAGGTGGAAATATGGCAAGAAAGAAGAAAAATTTCTTTAAGAAAAAAATTTCAGGCCTTATGCAGAGAAAGCTAGTAATGCTCTTTGGAGTAATCATACTAGCTTTTGTTTTCTTGATAGGGTGGATTACTTATATCAATGCTTCGAAAGGAGAAAAATATACCAAAGTCGTGCTGGATCAACAACAGTATAATAACCGTACGATTCCATTTAAACGTGGAGATATCGTAGACCGTAACGGTACGAAACTTGCGACAAGTGAGAGAGTATATAATGTTGTAGTCGATGCCAAAGTGATAACAAGTAACAAAAAGTATATGAATCCGACAGTAAAAGTATTGGCAGAGTGCTTCAGTTTGAAGAAGAAAGCAATCCGTACTCAGGTGAAGAAGAATCCGAACAGCCGGTATATTGTCCTGAAAAAAGGAGTCAGCTATGCAAAGGCGCAGGAATTTGAGAAGATTACAGCAGATACGAAGCATAATCCTAATGTGCAGGGCGTATGGCTGGAGGAAGATTATACAAGGCAATATCCGTATAAAACACTGGCAAGTGATGTAATCGGATTTACAACGAATGGAAATGTAGGAAGTAATGGAATAGAGGCATCATATAATTCCATTCTGAATGGAACAGATGGCAGGGAGTATGGGTATCTGGATGAAAGTTCTGGATTTGAAAGAACTGTGAAGGAACCGGATAATGGAAGCACTGTTGTATCAACAATTGATCTTCAGGTGCAGAGTATTGTAGAACAGCATATACTTGCATTTAACGAAGAACACAAGGATGAAGAGACAGAGGGAGAAGGAAGTAAGAATACCGGAGTGATCGTGATGAATCCTCAGAATGGAGAGATTCTTGCAGAAGCTTCGTATCCGAATTATGATCTGAATCATCCAAGAGATCTGACAAAGTATTATACAAAAGCACAGCTGAAAAAGATGACGGATAAAGAAAAGCTGAATATACTGAATGATCTTTGGAATAATTATTGTGTCAGCAATACGTATGAACCGGGATCGACATTCAAACCATTTACCATATCGGCAGGTCTTGAACTTGGAGATCTTACAGGAAATGAGAATTATGTCTGCGGCGGTGTATTGCACGTGGGAGATCATGACATTCACTGTAGTAACAGATCAGGACACGGGCCGGAGACGTTGAAACAGGCTTTGGAGAATTCGTGCAACGTTGCACTGATGCAGATCGGTGCAAGTATCGGAACAGAAGAATTCTGCAGGTATCAAAGATTGTTTGGGTTCGGAGAATATACAGGAATCGATCTTCCGGGAGAGGGAGAGACGAGCGGACTGTTGTATACACCGGCGACTATGGATCCGGCCAGTCTGGCGACAAATGCATTTGGGCAGAATTTTAATGTTACAATGACTCAGATGGCGGCATCTTTCTGTTCGCTGCTCAATGGCGGCAATTATTATGAGCCGCATGTTGTAAAGCAGATTCAGGATGAAAATGGAAATGTTACAGAGAACAAAGATCCGGTGCTGGTTAAGAAAACAATTTCAAAAGAGACCAGTGATATCATTAAGGATTATATGCAGGGAGTTGTTGAGGAAGGAACCGGTGCGAGTGCGGCGGTAGAGGGGTATGCTGTCGGAGGTAAGACCGGTACAGCCGAGAAGCTGCCTCGTGGAAATGGAAAATATCTTGTTTCTTTCATCGGATATGCACCACAGGAAAATCCACAGGTTATGGTGTATGTTGTCATTGATGAGCCAAACTCGGCTGTTCAGGCAAACAGTGGTTATGCAACACAGCTTGCATCACAGATCATGACAGATATATTCCCTTATCTTGGAGTAGAGAAAAAAGACGGTGCGTCTGATACTATAGAAACATCCGCAGAAGAGACAACAACACAGACAGCACAGGAATAACTGTAAAAGTATATGGAATTCATAACCTCATAGAAGTTTTCATAAATTATAAGAAAAACTTCTATGAGGATTTTTTATTATGAAAAACAAAACATTTCATAAAAGAAAAATACTGGTGGTATTCGCCGGAGCCTTTGCGATGATATTTGTTTTGATCGGAAG
>ERZ791834.444-NODE-444-length-30104-cov-4.10846_pt1 | contig 30104 bp, 23 predicted proteins | sample MGYA00510293_ERZ791834 | MGnify/ENA primary metagenome ERZ791834 (study PRJEB30046, sample SAMN00715253) | human gut metagenome | study: EMG produced TPA metagenomics assembly of the A metagenome-wide association study of gut microbiota in type 2...
CCTTGTAAAAGGACTTGGACCGGTTCTTCAGATCGCAGAGGGATGGACAGTAGCCCTTCCGGAAGAGGTATCTGACAAGCTCTGGAAACGTACAGACTACACATGGCCATGTACATGGTTCGCTCCAAGATGTGATGGCAAAGAGGGACCGTTCAAAACAGCTTATGATGTAATGAACAACTGGGGTGCTAACCACGGTGCGATCTCCTACGGACACATCGGTGCAGACCTGATCACAATGTGCTCTATGCTGAGAATCCCGGTATCCATGCACAACGTTCCTGAGAAGGATATCTATCGTCCGGCAGCTTGGAACGCATTCGGTATGGAAAAAGAGGGTGCAGACTTCCGCGCTTGCAAGAATTATGGACCACTTTACAAATAATAAACGATCATACTGTTGAAAAAACAGGATATTTCCCCCGGCAGTTATCTGCCGGGGGATTTTTTTCTATATAATCATAAAGAAACAGACTATTCCAGGCTTTAGAAAAAAGTTATAATAGAAGATAAAGGTGTGACAGACCAGGGAATGTTTTACAGACTATATTTAGGGGTATGGAGGTACAGGAAATGAAATATGTGGATCTGAATAATACGGAGCTGAATGTCAGCAGGATATGTCTGGGTACAGCTGGTTTCGGAGAAAAGTTAAATGAGGAAGAATGTTTTCGGATCCTGGATGCGTTTGTTCAGGCCGGAGGAAATTTTATTGATACGGCAAATGTGTATTGTAAATGGGTGGAAGGTCTTGGGAACTGCAGCGAACAGATCATTGGAAAATGGCTGAGACAGAGGAAGACAGATGGAAAAGTGATCGTAGCTACGAAGGGCGCGCATTATTCTTTTGAAGATCCGTCAAAGAGCAGAGTAAATCGGGAGGCGATCCGCGCAGATCTGGAAGAAAGCTGCAGGACTCTTGGAAAAGATGTCATAGATTTTTACTGGCTTCACAGAGATGATCCGGAGAAACCGGTGGAAGAGATCCTGGATATTCTGGAAGAACTGAAAAAAGAAGGAAAGCTCCGCTATTATGGATTTTCCAATTATGGTACAGAGCGTCTCAAAGAAATAGAAAAATGTCTCAGGGAAAGGAAATTGCCGGGAATCACGGCAGTATCCAATCAGTGGAGTCTTGCAGGAATCAATCCGGGCGGCAACACCAATCCGGATCCGACTCTCGTAGAGTTTTCGGAAGAAGAGTATCAGTGGCACTGTAAGACAAAAACAGCATCTGTGCCGTTTTCTTCCACTGCCATGGGATTTTTTTCCAAGCTTGAAAAGGCAGGAATTCCAGTTGCAGCAGAAAAAGAAGTGGATGAGATCTGGATGCAGACAATGGAAAAACAATTAACAGGAATTTCCCAAGAGCAGAAAAGAGCATATTGGAATCTTACAAATCTTCGCACATATGAAAAACTCCGGAAGCTGCAGAAAGAGACAGAATCCAGCCTGCAGGTTTTATCCCTGGCATATTTTTTCCATCAGCCATTTCAGACGATTCCTGTAACCGGTGTGCGTGACCTGAGTCAGTTAAAAGATGCCCTCACTGCCTGTGAGATTGAAATGGAACCGGAGTTATTTGGAGGGTGGATAAAACAAGGAGAAAATATATGAAACTGATTCATTTATCCGATCTTCACCTTGGAAAACGCGTAAATGAGTTTTCCATGGTGGAAGATCAGAAATATATTTTGTGGGAGATCCTGGGAATCATAGATGAGGAAAAACCGGACGGGATCCTTCTTGCGGGAGATCTTTATGACCGTCCGATTCCCTCTGCGGAAGCGGTACAGCTTTTTGACAGCTTTCTCACAAGTCTGGCTGAAAAAAAGATTCCGGTCTATGCCATCAGTGGAAACCATGACAGCGCGGAAAGAATCGCTTTTGGGGCAAATATTATGAGCAGCAGTGGAATCTGTATGTCACCGGTTTATAACGGAAAAACAGCAAAGTACTGTTTAACGGACAGATACGGAGAAGTGTGGATCCATCTTCTGCCCTTTATTCGGCCGTCAGTGGTGCGACATGGGCTGGAAGGAGAAGAAGATTCAGAGAATATCCGTACGTATCAGGAGGCAGTGCAGGCAGCGGTAGCACATATGGAGATCGACCCGGAGAAAAGGAATGTTCTTTTGGCCCATCAGTTTGTGGTGGGAGCCATGCGCTGCGACTCGGAGGAGATATCTGTGGGAGGGATCGATCAGATTGAGGCGGGAGTTTTTGAAGATTTTGATTACGTGGCATTGGGACATATCCACAGTCCGCAGAATGTGGGAAGCCGGAAGATTCGGTATTGTGGGACACCTTTAAAATATTCTTTTTCGGAAGCAGGGCAGCAGAAATCCGTAACCGTCGTGCAGCTGGAAGAAAAGGGAAACCTCACTGTAAGGGAAATTCCTCTGAAACCGCTGAGAGATATGCGAAAATTAAAAGGGTCGTATATGGAACTGACGGCACTGTCCAATTATCAGGACACAAATACAGAAGATTATCTGCAGATCACTTTGACAGATGAGGAAGATATTGTGGATGGCATGCAAAAACTTCGCACCATCTATCCCAATCTTATGCGTTTGGAATATGATAACCGCCGAACAAGAGAAAACCAACAGATTGATGGAACAGAACCAGCAGAGAGAAAGTCGGAACTGGAATATTTTGAAGAATTTTTTGAACTGCAGAATAATCAGCCCATGAATGAGGAACAGCGAAAATTTTCGGAAGAACTGATCCGTAAGCTTTTGGAGGTGTAAAAATGAGACCGGAAAAACTGATCATCAGTGCCTTTGGGCCCTATGCAGATAAAACAGAAATTGATTTTTCAAAACTTGGAGAAGGTGGTCTTTATCTGATCACCGGGGACACCGGAGCAGGAAAAACCACGATCTTTGATGCCATCACATATGCTTTATACGGAAGAGCCAGCGGAGAAGTAAGAGATCCGGCCATGTTTCGGAGTAAATATGCAGAGCCTTCCACAGAGACCTTTGTGGAACTGATTTTTTCTTATCAGGGAAAAACCTATCAGATTCTCAGAAAACCGGAATATATGGCACCGAAAAAGAGGGGAAAAGGCCTGACTCTGCGAAAAGCGGAGGCGCAGCTGATCTATCCGGATGAACGTCAGCCGGTGACAAAAGCGAAAGAAGTAACTCTCGCAGTAGAACAGCTTTTGGGATTAAGCTATGAGCAGTTTACACAGATCGCTATGATCGCTCAGGGGGATTTCCAGAAATTACTCCTGGCAGGAACGGCGCAGAGAGGCGAAATCTTCCGGCAGATTTTTCACACAGGGCTTTATCAGCAGATCCAGATGAAACTTAAGGATGCGTCAATAGCACAATATAAGGAATATGATGAAATGCGCCGCAGCATTGCCCAGTATCTGGACGGTGTGAAAACGGAGACAGCTTCCAGTCAGGAAGCTGAAGAATTTAAGGACCTGAAAAAGGCAAAGTTTGAAGGTGCATTGGAACGGAGCCTGGAACTTCTGAAACAGTTTCTGGAATCCGGGAAAATACAGGAGAAAGAACTGCAGGAAGAAGAGGACGTGCTTGAGCGGAAGATGCGAAAAGCAGAAGAGATACAAAATCTTGCAGCACAGAAGCGAAATCTGGAACTGAAAAAGAAGAAGGCAGAGAAACAGCTGGAAGAATTATTCCCACAACTGCAGCTGGCTGCGGAGGAACTGGAAAAATATAAAGATGCAGATCACAGATGTGAAAAACTGGGGATTCAGATCCGTGAAAAAGAAGAAAAACTGAAAAAATATCAGGAACTGGAGAAAACAGAGAAGGAACTGAAAATAACAAAAGGAAAACTGGAAGAAAGCAGAGGGAAAAAAGAGGAGAATATTCTTAAGGAGCAGCTTTTACAGAAAAAAGCGGAGGAAGAAAAGAGATATCTTGAAACTCTGGCAGATGCAGGAGAACAATTACAGAAATATAAATTTGAGTACGATAAACTGGACAGTAAAAAACAAAGCTATGACAGCTGCCTGTTGACAGAAAAAAAGATCAAAAAAGAACAGGAACAGGTGGAAGGATGGCTGGAAGAGATCAGCTGTAAGGAAACGAAGCAGAAGGAAGAGCTGGAGCAGCGAAAAAAAGAGAAGGCACAGTTGGACAGCGCGGAACTGGAACTTCAGAAAGCACAGACGAAAAGGGATACATGGAATCGGAAACAGAAAGAATTAGAGGAGCTGCTTGCTCTGGTCAAGGTTTTTCAAGGGGCTTATAATGCCACGAAAGAGCAGCAGGAAAAATATAAGATTTCCATTGAAAAAGTACAAAAGCAGAGAGAAGTTTACCAGAAATTGTTTCAGAGTTTTCTGGACGCGCAGGCAGGGCTCCTGGCGCAGGAACTGAAAGAGGGCTGCCCGTGCCCGGTATGTGGTTCTTTCGAGCATCCGCGTCCGGGAATACTTCCCAAAGGACAGGTTGTGGATCAGGAAATCCTGGACAGAGAGAAACAAAAGCTGGACAGACTGGAGAATGACGCAAATACGCAGAGTGTGGAAGCAGGAAAACGAAAAGAACGCCAGAAAACATTATGGCATCAGATCCAGAGAGAGGCACAAGAGCTTTTACATGAGACGGAATGGAAAAAGCTGATCCCTTTGCTGAAAGAAAAACAGGACCAATGTGAAAAGCAGCTGGCAGACAGCGAGGAAGAGATTCGCATAGCAATAGAACGTAAAAAAAAGAAGAACGAAACAGAAACGTGGATCGAAAAGCTGGAAACAGAGATCGTTCAGTTACAGGAAGAGAAAAATCAATGTGACAGAAAACAGGCCGGTCTTCAGACAAGAGACGTGGAAAACAAAAAGCAGCAGCAGATAACAGCAGAAGAGATCCGAAAACTGATTCAGAAAAGTCTGGTGGCAGGAAATGGAGAAGTGACGGACAACACAGCTGCAGGATTTGAAAGACAGATACAGGATATGCTCAGCTGCCTGTCAGAAAAAGTTCAGGGAAAGGAAAAAGAAGCAAAACAGAAACAGGATCTTGAGAAGCTGATCATAGAAAGAGAAAAGACTCTGAAAGAATTGGGAAGAGTTATCAATGAAGCTGCACAGGACATCGTACGTCTGGAAACAGAGAGGAAGAACAAAGCACAGAAAGTGGATGAGCTGAACGAAGAGCTCGGAGAAGGTGGAAAAGAATCTCTGGAACAGGAAATAAAAACACAGAGGAAGCAGTATGAAGAGCTGAAAGAAAGCAGCAGAAGAGCTCAACAGAAATTGCAGGAGATCCGGGCGGAAAAGGAAAGAATAACAGCGGTTGTAAAAAACTTTGAGGAGCAGAAAAAAGAAATCGGAGAAGTAGATGAGGATGCGCTCAGAGAGCAGTACAGCCGTTTTAGGGAAGAGAAAACACAGCTTTCGGAAAAACGAAAAGCACTTTTTTCTGTTCAGAAGGGAAATGAGGAAATATATCATAAAGTGCAGGTACGTCAGACGGAAATGACTGCGGCGGAAAAAGAATATGTCTGGATGAAAAATCTTTCGGATACCGCAAACGGAAAACTGAACAGAAAGGCAAAGATCGAGCTGGAAACTTATATCCAGATGGCATATTTTGACCGGATCTTAAGAAGGGCTAATCTCCGTCTTCTGACCATGAGCAGCGGGCAGTATGAACTGAAGCGGCAGGAACAAAGTGAAAACAGGAAAGAGAAAGCCGGATTGGACCTGAATGTAATCGATCACTACAACGGCACGGAACGAAGTGTGAAAACGCTGTCTGGCGGGGAATCCTTCCAGGCATCTCTGTCCCTTGCACTGGGCCTGTCTGATGAGATCCAGGCCTGCGCAGGGGGAATCCGGCTGGATTCCATGTTTGTAGATGAAGGATTCGGATCCTTGGATGAGGAATCCCTGGAACAGGCCCTGAAAGCCCTGACAAGTCTGGCCGACGGAAAACGTCTGGTAGGAATTATCTCACATGTGTCAGAATTGAAAGAGCGGATCGAAAATAAGATCATCGTTACCAAAAAATGCGGTGGGGATAGTGTGGGAAGTAGTATAAAAATTCAGTGAAAACGGCAGGAAATCTTCCGGTAATCATTGGGAGTCATACCGGTCTGCTGCTTGAAAATACGGCTGAAGTAACGAAAATTGGGATATCCTACCATGTGGGATATCTCATTTACGTGATAGGAAGAAGTTTTCAGCAATTCTTTCGCTTTCTGAATACGCAGATCGGTAAGAAGATCCGTGAAATTTTTGCCGGTTGTTTGTTTGATCAATCTGCTGATATAAGGAGTACTTCGGTTAAATTCATCGGCGATACTGTATAGGCTCAGAGGTTTTTCATAATTTGCACGGATATATTCGATCAGCTGACTGGTCAGGTAGTTGTTTTTATTAATTTTATCAGTATTCAGAAGACCTGCAATCTGAAACATCCAGTCCCGAAATATTTCAGTCTTTTTTTCCGGAAGTAAGGAGGTTGAAAAAAGCTCTTTCTGTGTTTTTGTGATCTGACGTACCGAATCTGACAGTTCCGTGGAAGTTGACTGAAAAAAAGAAAGAAAAAGAGTCATAAAACTATACATGAAACTGTTGAACTCATCAGGAGTTTGCCGGGTGAAAAACTGGGAGATCTCATCAAAATGCTTTTGAATCATTGTTTTGTCACCGGAAGACAGGGAATTGAGAAGAACCTGAAAATAGTTGGATTTTTCATACATGACAGCAACGGGGTTGGTTTCCAGATCACGGTAGAGCATGACAAAATGACTGGAATTTTTCAGGGTGTTAAAAATTTCTACAGTCTGGCTTCGAAGCAGGGGAATTTCAGACAGATTCTCAGAGTGACTGCTGATGGCTGCGGACATGATAACGTGATTCTTTTTCAGTTCCCCGTGTATGAAATTAGTTATTTTTGTAAGTTGTTTTTCATCAATGTCCGGACATAAGGAATACAAAGCGTTTCCATAAGAAAAAATAAGAGCTCCCGGAATCTGTTCCTGAAGATAATGTTCGGCGATATGCGTAAAGTAATATTCTTTTTCCAGATCTTTTGAAATTGTTGTAGAACATTTGCAGTATAAAAGGTAATAGCTTTTAATATGATCCAGGCGGAGCATGGTGACTTCTTCATGAAAAGAAGAAGAAAGGGAAGTGGTGTTCCTGAAAAGCAATCGTTCAAAAAAATCTTTTTGAAGATTTCTGATATTTTCTTTTAGATAGGATTCATATTTTTTGCGCATGATCGCCTGATTTTTCCGTTCTGTGATAGTATGTATAGCTTTCAATACGGATTCTTTCAGGACGTTTTCGTCTACTGGTTTTAGGATATAATCGAAAACATGGTTTTTAATCGCTGTCTGTGCATACTTGAAATCAGAAAAACCGGTAATCAGTATTACGATCTTATCTGGAAAATTATTATGCACGAAAGAAGAAATATACAGGCCGTCTTTTCCAGGCATACGGATATCCGTAAGAATGATATCTGGTTGCCGGGAGGATATGATCTCCAGTGCTTTTGCTGCATTGTCAGAAGTAAAAATATTCTCTTTTTCTGTAAAAATCTGTGAAATATACATTTTAAGTTTTTCCAGGATGATCTTTTCATCATCAACGATCAGAATTTTCATTTTGTCAGGTCCTCCCTTTGATGTATTTGTGGAATACGGATCGTAACACATACAGAAGTACGGTCTTCCATATTTTCAAGAAGCAGTCCATAGGAATTTCCGAATTGGGACCGTAGCCGCATCTGAATATTTATAAGGCCAATGTTTTTCTGGTCAGAAAAAGAAGTTTGTGACACAGAGTGAATCTTTTCAATTACCTGGTGAGAAAACAGGGGGCCGGTGTTATAGACTTTGATCAGCACATCGTCTTTAAAAGTAAATAACTGAATAGAAAGAAAACCATTTTCCACAGATTCACTGATACCATGTATGATAGCGTTTTCAACGACCGGCTGTATGATCAGTTTTGGGATATACAGATCTTCCATGGAATCGTTGCATTCGATCAGAAAAAGAAGCCGATCCTGGAAACGCATTTTCTGAATATCCAAATATTCTCTTACGTAATTTAGATCTTCTGAAATAGGAAGAAGATCAGGGCCTTTGATGCTCATTCGCATGATATCAGCCAGTTTTGGAACGATATCTGTAATCTGCGCTGTTTTTTCAAGAGATGCCAGGCTTGAGATACAGTCCAGGGTATTGTAAAGAAAATGTGGGTTGATCTGTGCCTGAAGCGTTTTCAGCTCTGCGTTTTTCAGAAGAATCTGCTGTTCTGTGATTTTCTTTCCGGATTCCTGAAGGCGCAGGAGCATATGGTTGTATTCCTTTGTCAGCTCAGAAAATTCGTTGCTGGAAACTGTGTGGATCAGTGCGGTTTCATCGGCAACAGAAGTTTGTTTTAATTTGGTGATAAAAACCTGAAATTCCTGGGATATGGTTCTTGAAATCTGAATAACGGCGAAAACCAGTATCAAGAGAAAAAATATGGAAATAACCAGTAGCTGACGCCATACACGATTGATCGAATGAAATGCGCCGGTTGTGTTGAGAAGCCCTCCGATTTGCAGGAAATCGTTTACAGAATAGCGGATGGCATAAAAATTATTGTTCCCCCTGTGGGAGTGATAATTCATATTCATGCTGGCTGTGACGGATGGGGCGTAGGGGGAAGTTGTATATACCAGGTCACTATTTTGAAAAAGGGAATAATAACTATATTCGGAATCCTGATGTTCCGTGATCATATCCACCATAAACCGGATATTGATCTCAGTCAGTAAAATACCGATCTTTTTTTCCGGCTTCTGGATATCAAAAATATTTTTGGCAGCAGTGATGGTATAAGGTTCCTTTGGAGAATAGTAATAACAGAGGGTTCCCTTTGGTTGTTTTAGATACTCACTGAGCTGCTCCAGTTTTTGTTCCTGTTGTTCCAGGGTGGAATTATAAATAGTCTGATTGGAAATAATCCCATTATCGGTCAGAACAATATAAACCCGTTGAATTTTAGACTGAGCACCTAAAAGATATGTGGAGAAAAGGGTGTTACACTGGGACTGAACTTCTTCCGGACTGAGCTTTTTGTCTGCATAGGAATGGATCAGAGACTGAATTTCTGTTCCGTAAAGCAGCAGATCAATGTTGGAGTTCAGTGAGGAAAAATAACTGGCTGTATTTTTGGCGATAGACAGAGTATTCTTTTCATGTTCCAGAAGAATATTGTTACGGGATTCTTTTACATAAATCATATAAAAAGAAGATAACAAAATGATATAACTGAGGATCACAACTGGAAGAACGATGACAAGAATTCGAAATTTTATAGAGTGTTCTTTAAATTTTGCAGTAATAGAAAACAATTCTTACCCCTCCTTTTGGCATTATTATATAATGATGAGCAAAAAAAACCAATACATATTATGAAAAGTGACACATAATGTCAAGAAGTGTGCACTGTTTTGATATTAAAAATTATAATATAATGAGTTCATCAAAAAAGAACGGAGGGTTTACAAATGAAGAGAAGAAAGGTGACAGCGTGCGCAATGGCAGCGCTCATGGCAATGGGGCTTGTTGGAACAGTGATGCCGGTTTACGCAAAAAGTAATCTGAAAAATGCAGACGATGTAGTTGAGATCAAGATGGCAGTGTGGACTTCCGGAGCTGCGGATATTTACAATAAGGCAGCGGAAGGGTTTAATCAGACTCATGATAATATAAAATTATCTGTGGAGATGCAGTCCGGAGATTATAACCAGTATCTTGGAGCAAAGACAGCGGCAAAAGATCTGCCGGATCTTTTTGAAGTAAGTTCTTATTCCCAGGTATATGATTTTGCACAGAACGGGCTGCTGGCAGACGTAAGCGATCATGAGTTTGTGGACAAACTTTATGACAATGCAAAAGAAGCAGTTACTTATGATGGCAAAGTGTGGGGATTTCCACAGATGTATGAATGGTGGGGTGTACTTTATAATAAAGATCTTTTTAAAAAAGCAGGAATTGAAAAAGTGCCGGAAACTTTTGATGAGATGAAAGCAGTCTGTGAAAAACTTCAGGCTGCGAATATTACACCATTTACCGCTATTTATAAAGATAACTGGACAGTAAGTCAGGAATTCTGCTCCTTATTCGGAGGAGTACTTGGTGGAAAAGATAAGATCGACAGCTGGCTGGATTCCATGAATAAGGGAGAAGGAAGCTTTAAGGTGGATGGCGTAGACAGAGTCTTTGATTTTATGGATCTTATGAAAGAAAATTCCGGACAGAATTATATGGATTCGGATGCGGCCACAGGATTTTATGCATTTGCAAACCAGGAAGCAGCAATGATCTTTCTTTCAGATGCGGCAACGATTTCTGTAGGAAGTGTAACACAGGATCTTCCCATCGGATTTTTTGCAGTTCCAGTAAGTGATAACGCAGATGATGCAGAAGTTGTGGCATGTGCAACAGATGCGATCGTGGCCAACGCAAACGGGGAACACTTGGATGAAGCCCTGGAAGTGCTTGATTATATCGGAGATGGCGGGGACTGGCTGAAAACAGTGACCAACAGCTACGGCGGCTTTATGGCTTGCATGGACATTGAAGCAGATGATGAAATTGCAAGTAAGGATTATTATAAAGATCTGAAAGCGTATATGGATGCAGGAAAGGTCAGAAGTACTTTGTGGAATCAGCTTCCAAGCGGAGCAAGCGATGTTCTGGGCGATGATGTTCAGGGATATTTTGCAGGAATAACCGATGAAGATCAGACACTGGATGCTCTTGATGAAGGATTTAAAAAGCTTGCAGAAGAATAAACACACAGGAAAACAGGCGGACTTTTAAAAGTCCGCCTGCTATATACGGGGGTAGGAAACATGTCGGACATTTTATACAGAAAACAGAAAAAATATTATTTCCTTCTTGTGCTGCCGGCACTGTGTATTTATACTTTTGCGCTGGCAGGACCGTTAATTTTTGGAACGATCCCGAATTCGTTTTTCAGTTGGAATCTGATCAAAGGAACGCATAACTGGATCGGAATAAAAAACTTTGTCGATTTGGTTCATGATAGAGATTTTATACAATCTATGTTTTTGACGTTTAAACTTGCAGTGGTTACGATTGTTCTGACCAATGTACTGGCTTTTTTTATAGCCCTGGCGCTGAACACACATATTTTCGGTAAGCCAGTGATCCGGGCGTTCTTTTTTATTCCGAATATTATCAGTGGAGTTATGATCGCCCTGGCGTGGACATTTATTTTTCAGAAAGTAACACCAATAATTGGAGAACTTTTACATTCGGAAGCAGTAAAAGGGCTTAGCTGGTTCGGGAGTTCAACGGCAGCATTTGCGGCGGTATCAGTGGTTACCGTGTGGCAGGGTCTGGGATTTTTGATGATCCTTTACATTACAGGTTTGCAGTCTATTCCTCTTGATGTGATGGAAGCGGCATGCATTGATGGATGTGTGGGATTGAATCGTATTATAAAAATCCAGCTTCCGCTTCTGATGCCAACGATTACGATCAATCTGTTTGTATCTATTGCAAATGCATTCAAAGCATTTGATATTAACTACGCTTTAACCGGCGGAGGACCTTCAAAAACAACACAGACGATTGCCATGAATATTTATGATGATGCATTTGGAACTTTTAATATGGGATATGGCTGTGCGAAATCGGTGATCCTGTTTTTGATCATAGCAGCAATTTCATTGATTCAGCTTAATATTACTAGAAAAAGAGAGGTGCAGTCATAATGACATGGAAAAAGAAAATTGCAGGTACCGCAGCAATGTTTATATTGGGCTTTATTTTTATTTTACCGGTATTGTGGATAGTTATGAATTCAATTAAAACAAGTCCGGAAATTGCGGCTGATTTTCTGGCATTACCAAAATCCTTATATCTTGATAATTTTAAAAATGCCATGGAAAGCATGAATTTTTTAGTTGCATTAAAAAATTCTGTTGTGATTACCTTGGGGGCCATGTTGGGCGGGCTGTTTGTATCGTTTGCCGGCGCTTTCGGAATCTCACATCTTCGTGGGAAAATCTCACAGAATCTGTATCTGTATTTTGTTTTCGGACAGATCGTGCCGTTTCATGCAGTTATGATTCCCATTTCTGTACTTGCTACAAATACCAATCTTACCAATTCTCTTGGAGGAATTATCATTCTTGATATTGGATTTTTCTGTGCGTTTGGAATTCTGACATTTACGGGATTTTTGAAAAATGTACCTCGGGAGCTGGAAGAAGCAGCCGCGATAGATGGATGTGGAGTTTTTCGAATTATGACGCAGATAGTATTTCCACTTGTTAAACCAGCAACGGTCACGATTGGTGTATTGTTTTTTATGTGGTCCTGGAATGACTTTCTGCTTCCAAGTATTCTCATTGGAGACAGTGAACTGAGACCGTTGACGGTAAATCTTTTCATGTTCAGAAGTGCTACCAGCACACAGTGGAATCTGTTTATCGCAGGACTCACCTTGTGCATTATTCCCACAATTATCCTTTACATCTGTGCACAAAAATATATTACAAGCGGACTGACAATGGGAGCTGTAAAATAAAAGGAGGAATGAAGATGCAGTTATTCAGGATCATTTCGTTGGAAGAAGATCTGTGGGCGATCAATGAAATAGACAAAACGGTTATGTATGTGATAAATGGAACAGAAAGAGCACTTCTTCTGGATACGGGACTGGGACTTACCGATTTAAAAGAAGAAATTTTGAAACTTTGTGGAGAAAAACCTCTGTTTGTTGTAAATACGCATGCCCATGTGGATCATAATTCAGGAAATCATCAATTTGAAGAAGTATGTGTGGGAAGGTATGACGAACCTTTTTCGCATCAGATCGTAGACCAGGAGCTGAAAAAAATGTCTGAGCTCATGTTCTTTGAAATTCCTGAAAAAGAAGGATTCTCGTTTGAAATGTGGAATCCCGGACCGGCAAGAAAAATCTGTACAGTCAGGGATGGGGATATCTTTGATCTGGGAGATAAAAAGCTTAGAGTTCTGGAAGTTCCCAGTCATACCCTGGGTTGTATTGCATTGTTTGAGGAGAAGAAAGGATGGCTTTTTACAGGAGATATCATGCTCACCTGGGAAGTGTGGGGACATTTGAATCCTGGAAAAAGTCCGCTTGCCCCATCTGCTTCTTTGCGTGTGTACTATGAAAGCCTTTTAAAATTGAAGAAAATCAGAAAAAAAGTAAGTAACGTTTTTCCTGCCCATGTCTGCGAAAAAGAAAAAGACTGTTATAAAAAATATGCGTTATCTCCGGAAATTATAAATATATATTGTGACGGAATTGAGAAAATATTTTCAGGAGAACAGAAAGGTGAACCTTATTTTCATATGGTCGAAAACGGAAGTGTTGTGAAATTTACAACAGGTGGTATTGTCTATCAGAAAGATAGGATGAATTAAATAGGAAAATATCGGCAAGTTGATTGATTATAGATTCCCTCAAAAAAATCCCCTGTACGGTTCAGCGTTTGTACGTAGATCCGGCACAGGGGATTTTGGTGTTTATAAGATCAGACTTTCTGATATTCTTTCTTTTTCTCAGCCTTAGCTTCGCAGGTAAGCTCAACACCAAGCTTACGGAAGCTGATCACATCCACATCGGAAAGCATTACGGAAGTATGAGCCTGGCATCCACGGAGATTCGGGATCTGTTCCAGGGCAAGGCGTGCGGCATCGCTGGTTGTAGCACTCATGGAAAGTGCGATCAGGATCTCATCAATGTGAAGACGTGGATTTTTGCTTCCAAGATATTTGGTCTTCAGCTGCTGGATCGGATGGATGGCATCAGGGGAGATCACATGGAGATCGTGATCGACACCTGCCAGCTCTTTCAGGGCGTTGAGAAGAAGAGCCGCGGATGCGCCGAGAAGATCGGAGGTTTTTCCGCATACGATCTTTCCGTCGGGAAGTTCCAGAGCGGCAGCAGGGCCATTGGTTGCTTTTTCCTTTTCGAGGGCAGCCGGAACAACCTTACGGTCAGTGATCTCTGCATGAGCCTGCTGGAGAAGAAGCTCGATCTTACGTACCTCATTCTCTGTGCCGGAGCCGGAAACCAGAGCGTTCATGCTCTTATAATAACGGCGGATGATCTCCTGGCGGGAAGCCTCCTGGCATACTTCATCGTCAACGATGCAGTTACCTGCCATGTTGACACCCATATCTGTCGGAGATTTATAAGGGCAGCTGCCCATGATCTTCTCAAACATGGCCTGTACAACAGGGAAAACTTCTACGTCACGGTTATAGTTGACGGTAGTTTTGCCGTAAGCCTCCAGATGGAACGGGTCGATCATGTTGACATCGTTCAGATCTGCAGTGGCAGCCTCGTAGGCAAGGTTTACCGGATGTTTCAGAGGAATGTTCCAGATCGGGAAGGTCTCGAATTTTGCATAGCCGGCTTTTACTCCACGTTTGTATTCGTGGTAAAGCTGGGAAAGGCAGGTTGCCATCTTTCCACTTCCTGGTCCCGGGGCTGTGATCACGACCAGAGGTCTGGTAGTTTCAATATAATCATTCTTTCCGTAACCCTCGTCACTTACAATGAAGGAAGTGTTGCTTGGATAGCCGGGGATCAGGTAAAGCTTGTAGACACGGATTCCCAGCTTCTCCAGACGTTTTTTGAAGAGATCGGCACTTTCCTGGCCGGAGTACTGTGTGATGCATACGCTTCCCACATACAGGCCACGGCTTGTAAACGCATCCATAAGGCGGAGAACGTCTTCGTCATAGGTGATTCCAAGATCGCCACGTACTTTATTCTTGTCAATGTCATTGGCGCTGATAACAATAACGATCTCCGCCTGATCAGAAATCTGCATCAGCATGCGGAGCTTGCTGTCCGGTTCAAAACCCGGAAGAACGCGGGATGCATGGTAGTCGTCAAACAGTTTGCCGCCGAATTCAAGATAAAGCTTGTTGCCGAACTGACCGATTCTTTCACGGATGTGTTCTGACTGCATTTTCAGATATTTGTCATTATCAAAACCTATTTTCATTTGTCTGATTTCCTCTCCTATTTAATTTTCCAATTCACTGGGAACAGTATACTACAACTTTACGTTCACTGGCAATATCCAGTGCGGTGTTTTTTTGATGGTATTTTTGTAATCTCGCAGTTGATTTATATGGTTTTTCTCTTTATAATAAAGAAATGACAAGAGGAGGAAAAAAATGAATAATCAATTGAATAATGATCAGGACGGGAAGCGACCTGACAATAAAGATCCCAGGCAGGGATCAGGTAAAAATCATCAGTCGATCCTGGCTTTTCTGATATGCCTCCTGGTCACACTGGTGTGCTTCGCGTTGTTTACCAATATGCTGAAGGATAACAGCAGTGAGATATCCTATGATAAATTTATCGATATGGTGGATAAGGACCAGGTTAAAGAAGTAACGATCCAGTCCAGTACATTGACGATCGTACCCAAGAAAAAGAATTCCAAGTACGAGGATATGAGCTATTACACCACGAAGACCGAAGACAGCACAGCACTTACCAAGAGACTGGAAGGAAAGGGAATCAAGTTTGAGACCGATCCGCCGGATGTTTTTGGTGAGTTTGTTGCGATGATCCTGAGCGTGGTTCTGCCGACACTGCTTCTGTTCGGACTTCTGATGTTCTCCATGCGCCGCATGAACAAAGGCGGCGGGATCATGGGCATGGGCGTAGGCAAGAGCAAAGCCAAGGCCTATGTGCAGCAGGAAACGGGAGTTTCCTTTAAGGATGTGGCAGGTCAGGATGAAGCCAAGGAATCACTCCAGGAAGTTGTGGATTTTCTTCACAACCCCGGAAAATACACAGCCATCGGAGCCAAGCTGCCTAAGGGCGCACTTCTTGTAGGCCCTCCGGGAACCGGTAAGACATTACTTGCCAAGGCAGTTGCAGGTGAAGCGCAGGTGCCGTTCTTCTCTCTTTCCGGATCAGAATTTGTGGAGATGTTTGTGGGCGTGGGTGCCTCACGTGTCCGTGACCTTTTCGAGGAAGCCAAGAAGAATGCTCCGTGTATCGTATTTATCGATGAGATCGATGCCATTGGTAAAAGCCGTGATTCCCGCTATGGCGGCGGAAATGATGAGCGTGAGCAGACATTAAACCAGCTGCTTGCGGAGATGGATGGCTTTGATACATCCAAGGGACTTCTGATCCTTGCTGCAACCAACAGACCGGAGGTTCTTGATCCGGCTCTTCTCCGTCCGGGACGTTTTGACAGACGTGTGATCGTTGACAGACCGGATCTTAAAGGAAGGGTGGATATCCTGAAGGTACATGCCAAGAACGTGCTTCTGGATGACACCGTTGATTTTGAAGCTATTGCACTTGCAACTTCCGGTGCGGTAGGTTCTGATCTTGCCAATATGATCAATGAGGCTGCGATCCTTGCAGTCAAGAAGGGACGTAAAGCTGTATCACAGAAGGACCTGGAGGAATCCGTAGAGGTAGTTCTGGTGGGAAAAGAGAAGAAGGACCGTATCTTAAGCAAACAGGAACGTCGGATCGTATCCTACCATGAAGTCGGACACGCACTGGTAAATGCACTCCAGAAGGATGCGGAGCCTGTACAAAAGATCACCATCGTACCCCGTACCATGGGGGCCCTGGGTTACGTTATGCAGGTACCTGAGGAAGAAAAATATCTTAACACCAAGAAAGAGCTGGTAGGCTATCTTGGCGGACGTGCTGCAGAGGAGATCGTTTTTGACACAGTTACTACAGGTGCTGCCAATGATATTGAGCAGGCTACCAAGGTGGCTAGAGCCATGATCACACAGTATGGTATGTCTGAGAAGTTCGGACTGATGGGACTTGCTACACAGGAGAACCAGTATCTCAGCGGAAGAGCAGTTTTGAACTGTGGTGATGATACCGCAACAGAGATCGATCATGAGGTGATGAAGCTTCTCCACCATTCCTATGAGGAAGCCAAGAGGATCCTTGGAAGTCACAGAACAGAGATGGATAAGATCGCGGAATATCTGATCCGCAAGGAAACCATTACAGGTAAAGAGTTCATGAAGATCCTCCGTGCAGTTCAGCAGGGCCTGGATATCCCGGAGAATCTGGATGATCTGGTACTTTCCGAGGATGAAAAAGAAGTATCCGATAAACGGGACATTGAACTGATTGCAGAAAATAACGAGGCAGCAAAAAATACAGAATCGGTTCCGCGCAGAACTGAGATATCCGGGCAGGAACTGACAGAGAATATGCAGGCACCGGAGAAAACAGATAGCGATCATGCAGAAACAGAAGAAAAGCCGGGATCACAGGCATAAAACAGATCATTGTAAAACCGGGAGAAATCCCGGTTTTATTATTACTGCAATGGTAAAACAGGAGAATAAATTATGTTCATAATCGAGGAAGAATTAAAGAAACTGCCGGCAAAACCGGGAGTTTATATCATGCATGGCGAGAAAGACGAGATCATCTATGTGGGAAAAGCCATCAGTCTGAAGAATCGTGTGCGCCAGTATTTCCAGAGCAGTCGTAATAAAGGTGCCAAGATTGAACGGATGGTTACACATATTACCAGATTTGAGTACATTATTACGGACTCTGAGCTGGAAGCCCTTGTGCTGGAGTGTAATCTTATCAAGGAGCATCGTCCAAAATATAATACCATGCTCAAAGATGACAAGAGCTATCCGTTTATTAAGGTGACAGTTCATGAGCCATACCCGAGAGTGCTTTTTGCCAGGAGAATGAAAAAGGACAAGGCAAGATATTTTGGTCCCTATACAAGCGGCGGAGCAGTAAAGGACGTGATCGAACTGGTGCGGAAACTGTATCAGGTACGCTCCTGCAACCGCAGTCTTCCGAGAGATACCGGAAAGGACCGGCCCTGTCTGTACTATCATATGAAACAGTGCAAGGCACCCTGCCAGGGGTATATCAGCCAGGAAGAATACCGGAAGAATATCAATAAGGTGATCAAATTTCTGAATGGAGATTTTCAGGACGCCATTAGTGAGCTGATGGAAAAAATGCAGAAAGCTTCGGAGGAAATGCGCTACGAAGATGCTATGGAATACCGGGATCTGATCAGCAGTATCCGGAAGATCGGGGAACGGCAGAAAATCACCGGCTACGGGCAGGAGGACAGGGACATCATTGCAGTAGCAATGGATGACAGTGAAGACCTCAGGGATCAGGATGCGGTTGTCCAGGTGTTTTTTATCCGGGATGGCAGGCTGATCGGCAGAGATCATTTTTATCTCCGTGTGGCAAAAGGAGATACAAAGGCGCAGGTCCTTTCAAGCTTTCTGAAACAGTTTTATGCGGGAACGCCATTTATCCCATCTGAGATCATGCTGCAGTGTGAGATCGAAGATGCAGATATCATAGAGGAGTGGCTGTCAGGAAGAAGAAAGCAGAAGGTACACATCCGGGTCCCGAAGAAGGGAACAAAGGAAAAGCTGGTAGAACTTGCCTTGGAAAATGCCCGTATGGTACTTGCCAAGGACAGAGAACGGATCAGGCGGGAGGAAGGACGAACCATCGGAGCTGTTCACGAGGTGGAAGAATGGCTGGGACTGAAAAATGTGGTGCGCATGGAAGCCTATGATATTTCAAATATCAGTGGCTTTGAGTCTGTGGGATCCATGGTAGTTTATGAAAAAGGTCGTCCCAAACGCAGTGATTACCGTAAGTTCAAGATCAAATGGGTACAGGGCCCCAACGATTATGCCAGCATGGAAGAAGTTCTGACCCGAAGGTTCACTCATGAGAGCAACGGCGAATTTGACAGCTTTGCAAGGCTTCCGGATCTGATCCTGATGGATGGTGGAAGAGGGCAGGTAAATATCGCTATGAAGGTGCTGAGTGAGCTTGGGATAAGCATCCCGGTCTGCGGTATGGTCAAGGACGATCATCATCGGACGAGAGGCCTGTATTTCAACAATGTGGAGATCCCTATTGATACATCCGGCGAAGGCTTCCGCCTGATCACCAGGATCCAGGATGAAGCCCACCGGTTTGCCATTGAATACCATCGTTCCCTCAGGAGCAGGGAACAGGTCCATTCTATCCTGGATGATATCCCGGGAATCGGTGATACCAGAAGGAAAGCCCTTCTGCGTAAATTTAAATCTGTGGAAAATATCCGGGATGCATCGGAGGAAGAACTGGCACAGACAGAGAGCATGAATGTCAGAAGCGCCCGTCAGGTCTATGAATTTTTTCATAAATCCTGATGCTGCATTGCAGTTTCAGCAGTGATTGTGTATAATTGAAGATAAGGTGTCTCACGCCCCGGTAAAACGGCAGTGAGAATGCAAACTTTCAGCGAAAAGGAGACAAAAGTATGAAGGGTGTACAGTTGACAAAGATGGTACAGGAACTGGAGCTTAATAATCTGACTCCGGAGATCGACCTGTCAGGCATCGTGATCAAGACTGCGGAGATCAACAGACCTGCGCTTCAGCTTACCGGATATCTGGAGCATTTTGCCAATGAACGAGTTCAGATCATCGGATATGTAGAGTATACGTATCTGATGCAGCTTAATGAGGAGGAGAGACGTTTTAAATATGAACGTTTCATTTCCAGCAAGATCCCATGTGTCATTTTCAGTACCATGACTCGTCCGTCTCAGGATATGATCGATCTGGCTGTTAAATATAATGTTCCGACATTCGTGACAGAAAGAACAACTTCCAGCTTTATGGCAGAGATCATCCGCTGGCTGGGCGTGCAGCTTGCACCATGTATTTCTATTCATGGTGTGCTGGTTGATGTTTACGGCGAGGGAATCCTGATCACAGGTGAGAGCGGTATCGGTAAGAGTGAGGCAGCCCTGGAGCTGATCAAGAGAGGCCATCGTCTTGTCAGTGATGATGTTGTTGAGATCCGTAAGGTCAGTGACGTAACACTGGTGGGATCTGCACCGGATATCACACGTCACTTTATCGAACTTCGTGGTATCGGTATCATCGATGTAAAAACACTGTTCGGTGTTGAGAGCGTTAAGGATACCCAGTCTATCGATCTTGTGATCAAGCTTGAGGAGTGGGACAGAGACAAGGAATACGATCGTCTTGGACTGCATGAGGAGTATACAGAGTACCTTGGAAATAAGGTGGTATCCGGGCCGTAACCTGGCGATCATCGTTGAGGCAGCGGCTGTCAACCACAGACAGAAGAAGATGGGATACAATGCGGCAGAGGCTCTGTACAAGCGTGTACAGGCAAATCTTGCGAAAAAAAGAGAAAATCCGGATGACGAAGAATAAGAGAGGGTAAGAAATGAGAACATATTGTTTTGGAATCGATGTAGGTGGAACAACTGTAAAATGCGGACTTTTCCGCACGGATGGTACTCTTGTTGAGAAATGGGAGATTCCCACCCGTAAAGAAAATAATGGAGATCAGATCCTTCCTGATGTGGCAGCAGCAGTAAATGCCAAGATGGAAGAAAAGGGTATCTCCAAAGAGGATGTGGAAGGCGTCGGAATCGGTGTTCCGGGACCGGTAAACTCCAAAGGAGAAGTATCATGTGCAGTAAATCTCTACTGGGGATATAAGAACGTTGTTGGAGAGATGGAAGAACTTACAGGCCTTCATGCTGAAGCCGGAAATGATGCCAATGTAGCGGCATTGGGAGAAGCATGGAAGGGTGCTGCAGCAGGCTCCTCCGATGTGATAATGGTAACACTTGGAACAGGTGTAGGCGGTGGTATCATTGTTGACGGAAAGATCGTGACCGGACATCATGGTGCCGGCGGCGAGATCGGACATGCCAATGTGGATCATCATGAAACAGAAGCCTGCAACTGTGGAAACAGGGGCTGTCTGGAACAGTATGCTTCTGCGACCGGAATTGTCCGCATGGCAAAAAAAGAGCTTGCAGCTTCCAGTGAGAACAGTGTTCTCAGAGATGCCGGAGAGATTTCCGCAAAAGCAGTTCTGGACGCATTTAAGGAGAATGATCCGGTAGCTGTAGCAACCATGGAAAAGGTCGGAGAGCAGCTGGGTGGTGCTCTTGCCATTATTTGCTGTGTGACAGATCCGGAGACCATTGTTGTCGGCGGAGGAGTTTCCAAGGCCGGACAGCCGCTTATTGACTGTATCCGGAAATATTACAGAGAATATGCTTTTGAATCCTGCAAGGATACTCCTATCGTGATCGCGACACTTGGCAATGATGCAGGAATCTACGGTGCAGCCAAGATGGTACTTTAACCGAACCGGGGAAGTCCCCTGCTTCAATTGCGAAAAGCAATAAGCAGGGGACTTCCCTGTACTGATAAACTGCGAGACAGTAAGAAGTTATTAAAAGTAAAAAAAGTGGTTTCCATAATTTCAGGAAACCACTTTTTTATATGGTGTTTATGAAAGATACGTATGCTGGAGGTCATTCATAATATTCTACCGGATCTTCGCCGGTGTCATCGCTGCCATCATCGCCACCGGTGTTGTCGTCTGTTCCGGAATTGTCAGTATCATCACCGGTATTCTCGGAACCGTCATCGGAACCGTCAGCGGAACCATCATCGGAATTGTCAGTACTGTCCGGAGCTGCGCTTGGAATCGCTTCAGCTGCTGCATCGGTATCGGCGTCCGTATCTTCGTTATAATAATAGTCCTCTTCATCGTAATCGCTGCTGCCGTAGAAATGCTGATCGCAGTATTCGGTGGGAAGACTGGAGATATCAAAATACTCTGTGATAGTCGGGCATCCGGATCTGGGAAGAAGACCGGTTTCTGCGCAGACACTGGCCTTTTCCACACTGGAAGGCATATCGAAATCTCTGTCCTCCAGGCCCTCGTGGATACGAGTCATAACCTTTTTCCAGAGGTTTTTGTGGAAGTTACGGGCATCTTCCGGAATTTTTTCGTTGTTGTCATAGCCGGACCATACTGCACAGGTGTAGTACGGTGTGTAGCCTACAAACCACAGGTCATTGTAGTCCTCTGTAGTACCTGTTTTTCCGGCTACAGTCATATTGTCCAGCTGGCAGGCGGTACCGGTACCTTTTTTTACAACGTCTTCCATGGCGCTTGTAAGAAGATAAGCAGTACTGTCTTTGATCACAGATCTGGAAACGGAGGAGTTCTCAATCAGAACATTTCCGTCATGATCAAGGATCTGTGTATAATAGATCGGTTTGATATAGTTTCCGCCATTGGCAATGGCTGCATATGCAGCACAAAGCTCCACGTTCTTGACACCTTTGGTGATACCGCCAAGAGCAGTAGCCAGGTTGGCGTCACTCCAGATATTTCCGTTGGCATCTTTATCTGCCTCAGTTCCGTGAGCCAGTGTGGTGAAACCGAAATCATCCAGATATTTAAGGCCGAGAGCCGGGGTAACCTGCTCCAGACATTTAACAGCTACAACATTGATGGAATTCTGGATCGCTTTACGGATGGTGGTCTCACCGCCGTAGCTTCTTGAGGCATTGTTGACAGGAGATCCGTCTGGGTATTCGTAAGGCTCATCCATAAAGGTTGTAGCAAGTGTATCGCCTTTTTCGTTTAACGCCGGTGCATAGGTGGAAACAATCTTAAAGGTAGAACCAGGCTGTCTGGTTGTATCAGTGGCACGGTTCAGAGTCAGGCTGGCTGTTTTTTCGCCACGGCCTCCGATCAGGGCTTTTACGTAACCGCTATGCTGGTCAATGACAGTCATGGAAGACTGTGGTTGTGGCGCAAAGTTTACACGCTCAGATACTACGGTGCTTCCGTCTGCCAGGATGTTGGACTTGTACTGATCCACATACTGCTGACCTTCCTCAGGAGAATCAAAGAGAAGATCAAATTCCGGATCCTGATCGCGGAAATACAGCTGCAGCATTTCTTTGCTGTAGTTGGTCTGTTTTCCATCCGGACTTTGTACAGTCAGTGCATAATCCAGTTCATACTGAACATTGGCCGGATAGTTATCAGGGTTCGCATATTCCTCATCAAGGATCTGCTGCATGTTGGAATCCAGGGTTGTCATGATCTTCAGACCACCGCTGTAAAGAAGATTGGTAGCCTGTGTCTTGGTATATCCTTTAATGTTCATCAGGTCGCTGATGACCTGATTGGTAACCTCATCTTCGAAATACGTGTAAACAGTACTTTCTTCTTCGGTGTTCTCAAGCTGTGCGGCCTGGATACGGGAATAAACGTCATCATTCAGTGCTGCATTATATTCATCCTGTGAGATGTAATTCTGATCCAGCATGTGATCCAGGACTTCCTTACGTCTCTTGGAGTTCGCTTTTGGATTGGTGATCGGATTGAATTTGGTAGGGTTCTGCGTGATGCCGGCAAGGGTGGCACATTCAGAAAGATTCAGATCCCATACGTCTTTGTTAAAGTATTTTTTGGAAGCGGCCTGTACACCGTAGGAACCTGCACCCAGGTTAATGGTATTCAGGTAATTCTCAAGAATCACATTTTTGTCATATTTTTTTTCAATCTGTACAGCAAGGTACTGCTCCTGGAACTTACGTGTGAAACGTTCCAGCTGTGTGGATTCGTTGGTCCAGTCAGTGAAAACATTATTCTTCAGAAGCTGCTGTGTGATGGTACTGGCACCCTCGGAAAAGTTACCGGTGGTGACCGCCTTCATTGCGGCACGTGCGATACCGCGGACATCAATACCGTTATGTTCATAAAAACGCTCATCCTCAATGGCTACCACTGCATGCTGCAGACTGACCGGGATCTGGTCCAGGGAGACCGGAAGACGGTTGGATGTAGGGGCTGAAAGCTGTCGGATCTGTGTTCCCTGGTCATCATACAGGAAGGTTGCATATCCGAGAGGTGAAATATCCACATCGTTGACGTCAGGTGCTCCGGCGATCACGCCCCGGAAGGAGCCGATACCAAGGCAGACAACCATGACGCAGACTGCGATCAGAGCTGTAAATAAAACCCGGATAAACGAAACATGTGCTCTTTTTTCCAGCATGGAAGTACGGGAGATCAGAGCATTCCGCTTCTTGGAAGTGGATCTTTTTCCGTAGTTCATAATATTCCTCCTTTATAATCCGTTTTATTATAACAAATATGGAAAGCCAAATAAAGCCTTAAAAAAATTTCACAATTCATGATATCTTATACATTGTGCAATGAAGATAATTATTATACAATGAAGAAAACTCTGCCTGAAACAGAGGGGTTGGATACAGATAACGGAGGCGTAAACCATGCTGGAACATTATAAAACCATATACGAAGGCGGCGAAGGCGAACTTGTGGAAAAAAAATCCCGTTTTATCGCAACCGTCCGTCCTGTGGAAACTGAAGAAGAGGCCCTTGCCTTTATCGAAGAAATGAAAAAAAAATACTGGGATGCACGTCATAACTGCTATGTATATTCCGTAGGGATGAACCGGGAAGCCACCCGCTGCAGTGATGACGGAGAACCATCCGGAACAGCCGGAAGGCCTATGCTGGATGTGCTGCTGGGAGCTGGGATCTATAACGCAGCCATTGTGGTGACCAGATATTTTGGAGGTGTCCTTCTTGGGACAGGAGGGCTTGTGCGGGCATATTCCGGTGCAGTCCAGGCAGGACTGGCGGCAAGTACCGTCATTGAAAAGCATCATGGGATATCCCTTCAGGTAACGACGGATTATACAGGAATCGGAAAGATCCAGTATATCGCAGGAGAAAGAAGTCTGCCGATCCTGGATTCCGAATATACCGATAAGGTTGTCCTGAAACTTTTGGTGCCGGATGACCAGATCGAAGAGGTAAAGAAGACGATCACAGAGGGAACAAACGGAAGAGCCGGACTTGAGAAGGATGCAGAGCTGTATTTTGCAAAAGTAAACGGAGAAGTGAAAATCTTCGAAAAATAAAAAAAAGAGAATGTCGGTATAAAAATACCCCGGGAAGAGGTCAGATGATCTGCGTTACAGTCTGCTCTTCGCGGGGCTTTTTTATTTCAGAAAATTATGCCTGTCAGCATTTCTCCGGTTCCGGATAATCCACACCAAAGGTATCAACAGTTACGGAGCTGATCTTCTGCTCGTCAAGAGGACGGTCACTGTAGTCTGTGTCTGTCTCTGCGATAGCATTTACAACATCCATACCCTCAATGATCTGACCGAATGCAGCATAGCTTCCGTCAAGATGCGGAGCAGCCTTGTGCATGATAAAGAACTGGCTTCCGGCAGAGTTCGGATTCATGGCTCTTGCCATGGAGAGAACACCTGGTGTATGCTTCAGGTCGTTTTTGAAACGGTTCTGAGAGAACTCACCCTTGATGCTGTATCCCGGGCCACCCATACCGGTTCCGTCCGGGCATCCGCCCTGGATCATAAAGCCGTTGATGACACGATGGAAGATCAGGCCATCATAAAAGCCTTTTTTAATAAGGCTGATGAAGTTATTTACTGTGTTTGGGGCAACTTCCGGATATAATTCCGCTTTCATTACATCGCCATTATCCATTGTGATGGTAACGATAGGATTTGCCATAGTTTTCGCACTCCTTTTCAAAAAGTATTGTATTTCGCTGTTCGCTCTATTATAATATGCAAAGAATAATTGTGCAAGAAAAAGGTGGAAAATATGGTCATAGAAACGCATGATCCTGAGGAAACATTCGAGGTCGGAAGAACGATCGGAATGAATGCGAAACCGGGACAAATCTACACACTGACAGGCGATCTCGGAGTTGGAAAAACCGTGTTTACACAGGGAGTGGCAGCAGGTCTTGGAATTACAGAACCTGTAAACAGCCCTACATTTACCATTATCCAGGAATATGAAGACGGACGTCTGCCATTTTATCATTTTGATGTATATCGTATCGGGGATCTGGAAGAGATGGAAGAGATCGGATACGATGATTATTTTTTCGGGCAGGGAATCTGTCTGATCGAATGGGCGGAGCTCATTGAGGAGATCCTGCCGGAAAAAAGGATCGAAGTTACCATTGAAAAAGATCTTGAGAAGGGTTTTGAATACAGAAAGATCACCATTGAGGAGAGAGGAGAAAAGACAGAATGAGAGTTTTGGCACTGGACAGTTCCGGAATCGTGGCATCTGTAGCCGTTGTGGAGGATGATACACTGGTAGCGGAATATACAGTTAATTATAAGAAAACACATTCCCAGACTCTTCTTCCCATGCTGGATGAGATCGTGAAGATGACAGAGCTGGATCTGAAGACTATTGACGCTATTGCGGTAGCCAAGGGACCGGGCTCTTTCACCGGACTCCGTATTGGCTCTGCCACAGCCAAGGGACTTGGACTTGCCCTTGACAAACCACTGGTCGGGATTCCGACAGTGGAGGCACTGGCCTATAATCTTTATGATGTAAACGGGCTGATCTGTCCGATCATGGATGCCAGAAGAAAGCAGGTTTATACGGGAATCTACCGTTACGAGGATCACAGGCTCATGACGGTAAAGGATCAGATGGCAGTGGGAATCGAGGAGCTTCTTTCCATGCTGAATGATATGGGAGAAGCCGTAACATTCCTCGGAGACGGAGTCCCGGTATTTAAAAATACCATCGCAGATAAGCTTACTGTACCGTTTTCTTTTGCACCGGCCCATCTTTCCAGACAGAGAGCAGGTGCTGTAGGTGCACTAGGTATCCTTTATTATAAAGAAGGCAGAATCGAGACAGCGGCTGAGCACAAACCGGATTATCTCCGCGTCTCACAGGCTGAGCGGGAGCGTGCCCAGAAATTGAAAAAAGGATCAGAAGGGGAAAACGCATGATCTTAAGAGAAATGCTTGTGGATGACCTGGATCAGGTTATGGAGATCGAAGAGGAGCTTTTTTCAGTCCCCTGGACAAAAGAGGGATTTCTGACATTTCTTATGAAAGAGAATGGGATGTTTCTTGTTGTGGAAGAAAAGGGCCGGATCCTGGGATATTGCGGTCTTCTTACGGTGCTGGATGAGGGGGATGTGACCAATGTGGCTGTCCGCAGAGACCGTCAGAGAGAGGGAATCGGAAATTTCCTTATGGAAAGCATGATCCGTCTGGCAGAAGAGCGTGGGATCACCATGATCCATCTGGAGGTCCGGGCAGGAAATGAGACTGCGATCCGGCTTTATGAACGTCAGGGATTTGTGCGGGATGGCCTGCGAAAGGGATACTATACAGATCCCACAGAGGATGCTGTTCTTATGACACGCACTGCAGTTTCTGAATAGGCTTACCCGGGAGAGGTACTTGTCTGTACGGGATAAGTATGCTAAACTTTGCCACAGAACAGGAAAAGAGGAAAAATATGTTAGATGTTTGTTTACTTGGCTGCGGAGGAATGATGCCGCTGCCACGCAGATGGCTTACTGCACTGATGACCCGTTATAACGGCAGCAGTCTGATGATCGATTGCGGGGAAGGCACCCAGGTGGCCATTAAAGAAAAGGGCTGGAGCTTCAAGCCTATTGATGTGATCTGTTTTACCCATTATCATGGGGATCATATCAGCGGACTTCCGGGACTCCTTCTGACTATGGGAAATGCAGACCGCACAGAACCGCTGACTCTGGTAGGCCCAAGAGGACTGGAACGTGTGGTAAGCGCACTTCGTGTGATCGCACCGGAGCTGCCCTTTGAAATTAAATTTATCGAGATCACGAAACCGGAGGAAGTTCTGGAACTGAATGGTTACCGGATCACTGCATTTCGGGTGAACCATAATGTTACATGCTATGGATATACCCTTGAGATCCTGCGTCAGGGAAAATTTTCTCCTGACAGTGCCAGAGAGCATGAGATCCCGTTGAAATTCTGGAATCCGCTGCAGAAGGGACAGACCGTTGAGGATGAAGGAAGGATCTACACACCGGATATGGTGCTTGGTCCGCCGAGAAAAGGGATCAAGCTTACCTATACCACAGATACCAGACCGACAGAGTCTATTTTACGTAATGCAAAAGACTCCGATCTTTTTATCTGTGAGGGAATGTACGGTGAAGATGACAAGATCGAAAAGGCAAAAGGCTACAAACACATGACGTTTCGTGAAGCGGCTACTCTTGCCCGTGATGCGGAAGTGGGGGAAATGTGGCTGACCCATTACAGCCCTTCTCTGGTACGTCCGGATGATTACATGGATACAGTACGTGAGATCTTTCCGAAGGCATGGCCGGGAAAAGACGGGAAGAGTGTGGAACTGAATTTTGAAGAGGACTGAAAAAAATGAAAGATACATTAATTCTTGGTATTGAGAGCTCCTGTGATGAAACGGCAGCCTCCGTTGTAAAAAACGGAAGGACTGTCTTATCAAATGTGATTTCTTCACAGATCGAGATCCATAAACTGTATGGAGGTGTTGTACCGGAGATCGCCTCCAGAAATCATATAGAAAGGATCAATCAGGTCATCCAGGAAGCACTGGACGAGGCAAACGTCACTCTGGATGATATTGATGCTATCGGTGTAACCTATGGACCGGGGCTTGTCGGTGCACTTCTTGTAGGTGTGGCAGAAGCCAAGGCTATTGCCTATGCAAGAAACTTGCCGCTGGTAGGCGTGCATCATATAGAAGGACATGTTTCTGCCAACTATATTGAGCATCCGGATCTGGAACCGCCGTTTCTCTGTGCCATTGTATCCGGTGGACACACCCATCTTGTTATTGTGAAGGATTACGGTCAGTTTGAGATCCTGGGCCGAACCAGAGACGATGCGGCAGGAGAGGCATTTGATAAGGTTGCACGTGCCATTGGGCTCGGATATCCAGGAGGTCCGAAGATCGACAGGCTGGCAAAGGAAGGAAATCCGGATGCTATTGAGTTTCCACGTGCAAAAATCGGTGAAAATCCATATGATTTCAGCTTCAGCGGCGTGAAGTCCGCAGTTCTTAATTATTTAAACGGGGCAAAAATGAAAGGTGAGGAAGTAAACCGTGCAGATATCGCGGCATCCTTCCAGAAGGCGGTTGTTGATGTACTGGTAGAGCATACCATGCAGGCAGCAGCTGATTTTGGCATGAAAAAGGTTGCTATTGCAGGAGGTGTTGCTTCCAACGGAGCACTTCGCACTGCTATGGAAAAAGCGTGTACAGAACATGGATACAAATTTTACCGTCCGTCACCGATCTTCTGTACGGATAACGCAGCGATGATCGGAGTGGCAGCTTACTATGAATATATCAGGGGAACACGCCACAGCTGGGATCTGAATGCGGTTCCGAACCTGAAGCTTGGCGAAAGATAAAAGAATCCGGGGTAATTGATCATGGGAGAGTGCAGAAATACAGCTATTGTTCTGGCAGCAGGTCAGGGAAAGAGAATGCACAGTAAAATACAGAAGCAGTTTATAGAGCTTGACGGGATGCCGGTGCTCTGTTATTCTCTGCGCTGTTTCCAGGAAAGTCCGTTGATCAGGGATGTGATCCTGGTAACAGGGGAAGAGTATGTTTCCTGGTGCAGAGAAGAAATCGTGAAAAAATATGGTTTTACAAAGGTTTCTGCTGTAGTATCCGGCGGAAAAGAACGGTACGATTCCGTTTATGAAGGACTTTGTGCGTGTAAAGACACAGAGTATGTACTGATCCATGACGGTGCCAGACCGTTTATTGATCATGGGATCATTGAAAGAGGACTTATGGCAGCGGCACAGACAGGTGCCAGTGTTACAGGCATGCCTTCCAAGGATACAGTTAAGATCGCAGATGAGGATGGGAATGTCAGTGAAACTCCGGATCGCAGCAGTGTATGGATCGTCCAGACTCCGCAGATCTTTCAGTACTCGCTGATCTATGGCGCATATACCAGTATTCGGCAGAAGGAAATGACCGGAATCACAGATGATGCCATGGTAGCAGAACATGAGACCGGGGTGAAGATCCGCTTTTCAGAAGGTTCTTATCGCAATATCAAGATCACAACACCGGAAGATCTGGTGGTTGCGGAGGCATTTTTGAAGGAAAACAGAGAGTAGAACCGGGTGAAAATCCCAGTAAATATGGACATATAGCAGAAATTGAAGCTATATGTCCAATTTTTTGAAAAAAATATCAAATTTGTTATTGACAGGGGGGATATTTGATGATAGAATACAACATGCGCTGACAAAACAGCACAAAAAATGTTGAAAAACATTATATGGAGAGATATCGAAGTGGTCATAACGAGGCGGTCTTGAAAACCGTTTGTCCGCAA
>ERZ791834.446-NODE-446-length-29950-cov-39.3923_pt1 | contig 29950 bp, 29 predicted proteins | sample MGYA00510293_ERZ791834 | MGnify/ENA primary metagenome ERZ791834 (study PRJEB30046, sample SAMN00715253) | human gut metagenome | study: EMG produced TPA metagenomics assembly of the A metagenome-wide association study of gut microbiota in type 2...
GTGCCCATTTCGCAGATTAAAACAATCTGCGAAATCTGAATTCCTCTTTTTGTGTACTTTGGAGGAATACCGAAATGAGCATACATCTTTTCAAACACAATCAGGAAGCATATAACTCAGTTACCGCCATGCTTGAGCAGGAGAAAATGGCAGCAGTCATCCATCCCACAGGCACAGGGAAATCCCTGATCGCATTTAAGCTGGCAGAGGAACATCCATCAGAGAAATTCTTATGGCTTTCACCAAGTGAATATATCTATCAGACACAGCTGGAGAACCTCGGAATGGAATTCGATAACATCCAATTCATGTCCTACAGCCGTCTGATGAAGAACGAAGACAGCATCGAAACCCTGCATCCGGATTACATCATTCTGGATGAATTTCATCGCTGTGGTGCCGCAGAATGGGGCAAAAGCGTCAGGAAACTTCTGACCGCCTGTCCAGATGCGAAGAGACTCGGGCTGTCTGCGACCAATATTCGTTATCTGGACAACCAGAGAAATATGGCAGAGGAGATTTTTGATGGAAAGATTGCATCCGAGATGACACTCGGAGAAGCTATCGTCCGGGGAATACTCCCGGAACCGAAATATGTGATTGCCATGTATTCGTATAAGAAAGAACTGGAACAGTTAAAGAAAAGAATCCAGGCATTATCGAATCAGGGCCTCATCACAGAGAACCAGAAACTGCTTGAGCAGCTGCGCCGCGCACTGGAACAGGCAGAGGGGCTGGACATTGTGTTTGAGAAGCACATGGAAAAGAAAAATGGAAAATATATCGTCTTTTGTTCCAGTAAAGAACATATGGACGAAATGAAAGAGCAGGTCAGTACGTGGTTTCGCCGGGTAGACTGCGAGCCGCGGATTTATACAGCGTTTTATAACGATACTGCTACAGACAGAGAATTCAGGGAATTTAAGAAGGATAACAGTGCACATCTGAAGCTTCTTTTCTGCATTGATATGCTCAATGAAGGGGTTCATGTGGATGATGTGGATGGTGTGATTCTTCTGCGTCCGACGGTGTCACCGATCATTTATCTTCAGCAGATCGGGCGTGCATTGTCAGCGGGAAGCGGGAAGACACCGGTTATTTTTGACCTGGTTAATAATTTTGACAGTCTTTCTTGTATTGACTGTCTGAAGAAAGAAATGGAAGAAGCATTTGTGCTGTTTCCGACGACGTATGGGAAAGGGTTCCGCTTTAGTGAGCGTTTCCACATTACGGATGAAACGAAGGACTGCAGGATGCTTTTCCAGAAACTGCAGACGAATTTAAGTTCCGCCTGGGAGACCTATTATATTGCTGCAAGGCAGTATTACCGGGAGAAGGGGAATCTGAAAGTTCCGAAGAGTTATCAGACGCAGACAGGGCTTACGCTTGGAAGCTGGATTCAGACGCAGCGCAGGGTCCGTGCAGGTTCGGTGACCGGGAATCTGAGTGAGGAGAAGGTCAGGAAGCTGGATGAGATCGGGATGGTCTGGGACAGTAAGGACCAGAGCTGGAATGAGGCGTTGAGAGAATTGCAGGCTTATTATGAGGAGCATGGGAATCTGGATGTTAAGGCTAGATATGTGACGGAGAATGGGTTCAGGCTTGGGAGATGGGTCTGTAATTTGAGGATGAAAGTGAAGAATAAGGGACTGGATCAGGCGCTGACGAAGGAACAGCAGGGAGAGTTGGAGAAGTTAGGGATGATCTGGGATAGGAATGGGGAGAAATGGGAAGAGTATTTCCGGGAGGCACAAGGGTATTATCTGGAGCATGGGGATCTGGAGGTTCCGGTGAAGTATGTGACGGAGAATGGGGTGCCGCTGGGGAGATGGCTCGCGGAGATTGGGAGCCAGTTTGATGAGAAAAATGCATGCCGGAGTTCATTGGAGGAGAGACAGTTGGAACGGCTTAGGCAGATTGGGTTTAAGACGGAGAAGAAGACGGTCAGACAGTGGAATGAGAAGTATGCGCTGGCGAAAAATTATTATGAGGAATATGGGAATCTGAATGTTCCGGTTTCGTATAGTGTGAATGGAGTGAAGCTGGGGAGGTGGATCTCGAATATACGGGCGAAGAGAAAACATCCTGAGGGGAGCGGGATGGTGTTGGATGAACATAGGATTAGGCAGTTGGACAGCATAGGGATGGACTGGAAATAAGAAGGAAACGGGAAGAAGAGAAAGATTTATAGGGAGTTATTGAATGAACAGAAAGAAAAGAAAAAGTTGGGCAAAGCATGTGAATTTTACGCCAAGAGAAAGTCGAAAAAATCAAACGAATAAAAGTATGACTGAAAAGAGACATTCTCAGGCAAAGTATTACTATAGATACTGTTGTATGGTAGTTTTAACTATATTAGCAACTACATCATTTGCAGGTGTATGGTATAACTTTGTAGAAAATCACAATATTGCAGGACATTTAACGGGATGGGGAAATCTTGGAATGTCTGCAGGAATATATTTTATTTTATTTTTCCTAATGGGAAAGTATTTACGTGCATTTAAAATTGGCGTAGACAGAAAGATGAATTTAATAATAGGCGTGGTATTGACTTGTATGACAGTAGCTTGCTTTGAAGTGCTTATTTCGCTTGCAATTTTAGGAGAATTCAGACTATTTTGGAAAATGCTGGGGATATATATATTGATGGTATTAAGTCAGTCTATTGTGTTGGGATTGTTAATGCTTCCAATGGTAAATATATATAGAAAATTCTTTCCTCCAATTGAAATACTTGAGGTGTATGGAGAATATAAGAATGGGCTTTTTGATAAAATCAGCGGAAGAAAAGATAAGTATAAAGTAACAAAGCTTATTAGTTATAAAGAAGGACTTGATAAAGTATATGCGGAGTTTGATAAGTATGATGCAATACTTATCAATGATATACCGAGTGATACAAGAAATGCATTGTTGAAGAAATGTTATGCAGAAGATAAAAGAGTTTACTTTACTCCGAAGATTTCTGATATTATAGCCAAAAGTTCTGAGGAACTGAATTTGTTTGATACACCATTATGTTTGTGTAAAAACATTGGTATATCTACAACTCAGTTGTTCTGGAAACGTTTTTTTGACATATTTTTATCTGGTGTGGCACTTATAATACTTAGTCCAATATTGCTTATAGTGTCAATTGCTATACATATGGAAGATGGTGGTCCGGTATTTTTTAAGCAGGAAAGAGTAACGATTGGAGGAGAGAGATTCATGATATTGAAATTCCGCTCAATGATCGTAGATGCAGAAAAAGATGGAAGACCTCATCCAGCAGGAGAAAAAGACGATAGAATTACTAAAATTGGAAATTTTATAAGGGCAACCAGAATAGATGAGTACGATATAATAGGACAAACCCGTAAAAGCCTTGAAAACAGAGGGTTTCGCGAGGTTAGTCCAATGAATTTTTTTGATAATTATACCCGTTTCGGGTGGTATTTCTGTGATATGAGGATTGCGACAGTTTAGAACAAACAGCTCAGAATACTTGTAGATGCAAAGGATTTGAGGTGGTTTAGGCTGTAGGAATCCTGTTTGTTGTGTAATGACCAAAAAACAGATGGTTAAATGTGTTATGGCAGGTTCAAGGTTCGTTATGATGGTTATTTTAGTTTGGAAAAATCATGATAAGGAGGTTTGAATAAGAGCCTTTTAGCACTGGTTTGTGCGGTGATTTAGAAAGGCTGTCTGCCGTATTAGACGCTCCAATTTGTTGGGGGGGAGTGCAAGATATGACAGGAAAAATAAAAACTGACGGTTATAAGAGGGTACTTCGGAGATCCGGGGTGCGTCTGGCTGTGTCCTTCACCCAGTAAAATATGTTTACAGAAGAAAAGAAAAATATTTATTAAAAGTGCCGGATGACAGGAAGGAAATCTGGTGAGAAGAGAGGTACAGATGAAGGATAAGAAACGTAAAAAAAGAAATATTCGCTGGACACTGGTTTTATATGATCTGCTTGTTTTTGCTCTGGCGGCGGTGCTGCTTCTGAGGCTTTATGGAGGTAATGACAAGCTCACATATAACGGAATAGTGCAGCAGGCAGCATTGGCGCTGGTATGTATTTTTGCCAGCAGACTGATTGGGAATGTATATGGTCAGATTTGGAGATATGGCGGCATCCAGTGTTACATCAGATTACTGTGTACAGATGCGGTGGCTTTTCTGTTTTATATGTGTCTGGAAATGTTGTTGCCAATAGAAAAGATTACTTTTGCAAGGATGCTGTGTCTGGCATGCCTGAACCTGCTTGGTGCACTGACACTCCGTATGGCATATCGCTATGCATATAAATGCGGGAATCAGGAAACAGCATTTGGACGATTTCTGTCATGGGTTTTATACACCGTTTCCGGTGTGAAGGCAGCCAGCGATAAGGAAGTTCAGAAGATTAAGATCGCAATTATCGGAGCTGGACGTGTTGGAGTCAGCTTTGCGGAAGAACTGCTTAATAATGAAGAAGCTGCTTACATACCGAGATGTTTTATTGATACGAACCAGGATAAAGTAGGACGTGAGATCCAGGGAATCCCTGTATGGTCTGAGGATGAAGCAACATTTAGAAAGTTAGGTGAGTATGAGGTACAGGAGATTGTCTTTGCCATACCGTCCATGGATGTAGATAAGAAAAAAGCCCTGTACGATTATTACAAAAAAGCAGGGTATAAGTTAAAGGTTTATGATTATCCGACTGTTTATGCCGCAGGCGGAAAGAGACATTTAAGAGAGTTTGATGCGGAGGATCTGCTGTTCAGGAAGCCTCTGGCTGTGGCTGATGAGCGTACCAACGATTATTACAAAGGCAAGGTGATTCTGATAACCGGTGGCGGCGGTTCTATTGGATCTGAACTGTGCAGACAGCTGGCAAAGATGTCACCGAAGAAGATTGTTATTTTGGATATCTATGAGAATGGTGCTTATGATGTCCAGCAGGAATTAAAGATTGCTTATGGCAGTGCTTTGAATCTGCAGATTGAAATCTGTTCTATCACTCACAAGAAAGCACTGGAAAAAGTGTTTGAGAAACATCATCCGCAGATCATCATCAATGCGGCTGCTCATAAGCATGTGCCGCTGATGGAGCATAACTGCGTGGAAGCAATCTATAACAATGTATTTGGAACGAGAAATCTGGTGGAACTGTGTGAAAAGTATGAGGCAGAACGTTTCATGATGGTCTCTACTGATAAGGCAGTAAATCCTACAAATGTAATGGGTGCAACTAAGCGTATGTGCGAGATGATCGTGCAGAGTGCAAGTACCCATGGAAAAGTGAAGTACAGTGCAACCAGATTTGGAAATGTATTGGGAAGTGCAGGTTCTGTTATTCCGCTGTTCCGAAGACAGATTGCAAACGGCGGACCGGTCACTGTTACTGATAAGAGAATCATCCGTTATTTCATGACAATTCCGGAGGCATCTCAGCTGGTACTGCAGAGTGGAGCAATGGCAAAGAACGGTGAGCTGTTTGTACTTGATATGGGAAAACCTGTAAAGATTTATGACCTGGCAGAGAATATGATCCGTCTGTCTGGCGTACATGGAGTGCAGATTATTGAAACAGGATTAAGACCAGGAGAAAAACTTTATGAGGAACTGCTGGTTAAAACAGAAGAACTGGATAAGACTGAAAACAGCATGATTTTCATTGAAAGAGATACTGCATTGAGTGAAGAAGAAATCAGCAGGCGTCTTGCCCTGTTGCAGGATGCCTGTGATATCGGTGACGATGATGTGGCACGTGAAGCATTGAGAAAGGCTGTGCCTACTTTCAGGAAACCGGAAGAAGTTAATAAAGAAGCGGTTCTGGATGGAAAACATATTCAGGACAAGGCGTATCAGGTTAATTTAGAGCAGAAGATAGCGATTTAAACGCTGGAAAGGAAAGGACATATGTATTATGAAACAAAAGGAATTTTAGAAAAAATAAAGGGTTCAGTTATCTGTAAAACAGATAATGGTGAAGTGGAATATGCATCCACTTCCATGATCCCAGAGGATATCAGTGGGGAACAGATGATTATTACGTCTATTTTCACGAAAGATAATAAAATCGTGCTGTATTTCAAAAAAATCCAGTGATCAAAAATGATCTGAATGCAGACTGGGTAAAAGAGCAGGTTAAGGCAACAGGCGTGGAACCAGGATTCTTTTAAAAGATCTGATTGAATAAATATTAAAGAAAGGAAATTGTTGATTATGAAAATACCATTTTCACCGCCAGATATTACAGAAACAGAAGTAGAACAGGTTGCAGAGGCATTGAGATCCGGATGGATCACAACAGGTCCGAAAACAAAAGAACTGGAAAGAGAAGTTGCGGATTTATGTGGTGTAAATCGTGCTGTATGTCTGAACTCTCAGACTGCCTGTGGTGAAATGACATTAAGATTACTTGGTATTGGAAAAGATGATGAAGTTATCACCAGTGCTTATACCTATACAGCCAGTGCATCAGTTGTATGCCATGTAGGAGCTAAACTGGTTCTGATTGATACACAGGAAAATTCACTGGAAATGGATTATGACAAACTGGCAGATGCTATTACTGAGAAAACAAAAGTAATTATTCCAGTTGATCTTGGCGGTGTGCCATGCGATTATGACAGAATTTTCTCTATCGTAGAGAGTAAAAAACACCTGTTCCATCCGGAAAATGAAATCCAGAAGGCAATAGGCAGAATCATTGTTATGGCAGATGCTGCTCATGCTTTTGGAGCAACATGGAAAGGCAAGCCGATTGGAAGTGTTGCTGATTTCTCAAATTTCAGTTTCCATGCGGTAAAGAATTTTACTACTGCTGAGGGTGGTGCTGCTACATGGAGAGACATTGAAGGTATTGATAATGAGACACTGTATCATCAGTACCAGCTTCTTTCTCTGCATGGACAGTCTAAGGATGCTTTGGCAAAAACACAGCTTGGTGCATGGGAATACGACATTATCGGACCATGGTACAAATGCAATATGACAGATGTGGTTGCAGGAATTGGTCTGGCGCAGATGAAACGTTATAAAGGATTACTTGCCAGAAGAAAAGAAATTATTGGTAAATATGACGCTGCATTTAAGCCACTTGGTATTGAAGTGCTGGATCACTATACTGATGAGTACCAGTCATCCGGGCATCTGTACATAACAAGAGTGCCAGGAATCACTTTGGAACAGAGACATGAAATCATTGTAAAAATGGCAGAAGCAGGTATTGCTTGCAATGTACATTACAAGCCATTGCCAATGATGACTGCATACAAAAAACTTGGATTTGATATTAAAAATTATCCAAATGCATACAAGAGATTTGAAAATGAAATTACACTGCCGCTTCATACCAGACTGAAAGATGAGGAAGTGGAATATGTGATTGAACAGTACTGTAAAATTGTAAGGGAGTATTTATAAAAATAGATTGAGACAGGATGGGAGAATGTTATGTTACGAGAATGGAATAAATTGCCAAAGAGTATGCGGACAGAGGCTGTCCGTCCATATTATGAAAGACTGAAAAAGAAAAAAGTAAGCTTGGCATTAAAGAGAGCTTTTGATGTGATTGCATCCTCCATTATGATTATAATACTTTCTCCCCTGCTGATTATCATTTCAATTCTGATTGTGACAGATTCAAAAGGTGGAGTTTTTTACCGACAGGAAAGAGTTACACAGTATGGAAAAAAATTTAGAATTTTTAAATTCCGGACCATGGTAGCAAATGCAGACAAAATAGGAACACAGGTAACAGTATCAAATGATAACAGAATTACAAAAATTGGCTCTGTGATTCGAAAATATCGCATTGATGAGATACCGCAGCTATTTAATATTCTGGTAGGTGATATGTCATTGGTAGGTACCCGCCCAGAAAGTGTGCATTATGTGAAGCATTATACTCCTGAGATGATGGCAACTTTACTTTTGCCCGCAGGTGTAACATCAGAAGCAAGCATTCTTTATAAGGATGAGGCAGAATTGTTAGATGAGGTAGATGATGTGGATAAGGTATATATAGAAAAAATTCTTCCGGAGAAGATGAAATACAATTTGGAAAGCATTAAAAAGTTTAGTTTTATCCGAGAAATAGGAATAATGGTTAAAACGGTTTTGGCTGTATTAGGGAGATAATATGAAAAATAACATAAATTTGGAAACAAAAGACATACAAAGCAAAATGTTGGAAATGCTGTCATATTTTGATAAGTTTTGCTCTAAACATCATTTGATGTATTATTTATGTGGAGGTTGCCTTATTGGAGTGGAACGGCATAAAGGTTTTATCCCATGGGATGATGATATAGATTTATTTATGCCGCGTGCTGATTATGAACGTTTAAAAGTAGAATGGCCTAAATATGCAGATATCTCGCGTTATGTTTATTGTAGAACTGATAGATATCACAATTATCATGATGGCGGAGCCTCAATACGAGATGTGAATACAACTTACATAAATAGGCATAGCGTAAATGAAGATATTGTTCATGGGTTTGCGCTTGAAATCATGCCAATTGATGGTTGTCCAAAGTCCAAAATAAAAAGAGCAAGACAATTGTTTAATGCTTTCATGTTTAGCCTTTTTAATGTACAACGTTTACCAGACAATAAAGGGAAATTGATAAGAATAATTGCTAAGTTTATATATATAATTATTCCGTTTAAGACCATGCGTTATCATCTATGGAAACATGCTGAAAAGCAGATGATGAAATATACGTGGGATGAGTGTGAGGAAGTAACGGAGTTAATTGGTGCTATTCACGGAATGTTGTTAAGACATGATAAAGCAGATTTTTCAAAAGTAGAACGTAAAGAATTTGAGGGGTACAATTTTCCTGTTATGAAAGGATATAAAAAGTATTTGGAGCGAATATGGGGCGACTATATGAAAATGCCACCCATTGAAAAGCGTGTAGCCAAACATGATGTTGTTTATATGAATTTAACGGAGCCTTATACTAAATATAAGGGGAAATATTATTGTGTAGGAGGAGATAAATGAATATAGCAATAATATTTGCTGGTGGTACAGGACAGAGAATGAATTCTAAAACCCGTCCCAAGCAATTTTTAGAATTACATGGAAAACCTATTTTAGTATATACATTAGAACAATTTCAAGAACATAAAAAAATTGATAAAATTATTGTTGTAATTTTAAAACAATGGAAAGATTATACAAACGAAATAATAGGAAAATATAATCTTAATAAGGTATGTGCAATTGTTGATGGTGGAAAAACTGGACAAGAATCCATATATAATGGAGTGGTAAAGGCACAAGAATTGTTTCAAGAAAAAGACATTGTTCTTATACATGATGGGGTAAGACCGTTAATTGATGAGGACACCATTAGTAAGGCTATAGATATGACAAAAAAAAGGGGGTCTGCTATAACGGTTTCACCTGCTATTGAAACTTTAGTTTTAAAAAGTAATACCGATATGGTTGATGAGGTAATACCAAGAGATAAATGTCAATTGGCAAAAGCACCACAGTGTTTTTGTTTAAAAGATTTGTATAGAGCTCATCAATTAGCTATAAATGACAAAAAAGTAGATTTTATAGATTCAGCGAGTCTTATGAAATATTATGGATATCCACTTTATACTATTGAAGGAAAACCAGAAAATATAAAAATTACAACACCAAGTGATTTTTACATTTTTAGAGCAATAATTGATGCTAAAGAAAATTCACAAATATTTGGATTATAGGGAGGAGTTATATGAAGAAAATTGAAATAGAAGACTATGAATACGTAAATTCTTTTGAAGAAATCTCTTGGGATAGTTTAAAATATAAAACAATATTAGTAACTGGTGCAACAGGATTGATTGGTTCTACATTAATCAAGACTCTTATTTATGTATCACAAAAGAAAAATTTGGAAATTTCTATTATGGGAATATATAGAAATGAAAAAAAATTAGAACGTGTTTACAAGGATATTGATATAAAAAAAGTAATTTTTGTTAAGGGAGATGTTTTAAATTTTCCAAATATAAAAGAGGAGGTTGATTATGTTGTTCATGCTGCAAATCCAACATCGAGCAAATTTTTTATCTCATATCCAGTAGAAACTATTGATACTGCTGTAAATGGAACGTACAATGCATTAGAGTTTGCTAAAAGAAAAAATGTTAGTAGTTTTGTTTATTTGTCCTCAATGGAGGTGTATGGCATTCCTTCAAGGGGAACAAAGATTAATGAAAATAATGCAGGACAGTTTGATACTCAAAAGATAAGAAATTGCTATCCTCTTAGCAAACAATTGTGTGAAAATTTATGTAGTTCGTTTGCAATGGAGTATGATCTGAATGTGAAGAATGTAAGATTAACACAAACTTTTGGACCTGGGGTTGAAGTCGATGATGGACGTGTATTTGCAGAATTTGCAAGATGTGCTCTTAGAAAAAAGGATATAGTGTTAAAAACTAAAGGAAAAACTGAAAGAAGCTATTTATATACAATAGATGCAGTTGTAGGTATTTTGCTGGTGATGTTAAAAGGAGAAAAGGGGCAATCGTATAATATAGCAAATGAAAAATCATATTGTTCAATTTATGATATGGCAAGAATGATAGGAGATAATTATGGCATTAAAGTAAAAATTGATGAACAAGATATTTCTCAAATGGGATATGCAGATATTTTATATATGAATTTGGATACTTCAAAGATTAAGCAATTGGGCTGGAAGGCAAAATATGAATTATCTGATATGTTTAGAAGAATGATACAAGTAATGAAGGTGGATGAGGCAGAAAATGGATGAAACAAAAATATCAATTATTGTTCCAGTATATAATTCTGAGAAATATATTGTTGCATGTATTGATTCATTAGTAAAACAAGAATTCAATGATTTTGAAATTATTCTTGTCGATGATGGTTCAACAGATAATAGTGGAAAGTTATGCGAAAAATATGCAGCAGAATATGATCAGATTATTTTAATAACTAAAGAAAATGGAGGATTATGTTCTGCTAGAAATGCAGGGATTGATATTGCAAGAGGAGAATATCTGCTTTTCATAGATAATGATGATAAGTTAGAGGATGATGCATTAAGTATTATTTGGAGAGCAATAAGAGAATTAGAATGTGATATTCTTAGATTTAATCGAAAACGCGTCCAAATTTTTAAAAATGGAAAGAAAAAAGAGGACATTTATGGATGTATTGGGATATGTTCTGAAAATGAAAAAGTAGTAATGACACGTGACCAGTTTTTTGAAAACTATAGAAAAGTAAGATCAAGTGGGTGTTTTTCTGGAATTTGGAACGGAATATTTAAAAAAAGCCTTTTTTCAAATCTGCGCTTTAATTCTAAAATTACCGCTGGAGGAGAAGACTGGATTATGAATCTTGAATTATATAATAGGTGTAGCAATATTGGATTTATATCAGATGTTTTGTACACTTATTATAGAAGAATGGCTCACAGTGTATCAACAACATATCAAGATAATAGGATATACGCTATAAAACAGTCTGCGAATATAGAAAAAAAGCTTATTGAGGAAAACAATGTTGCAATAGATGAACTTTTACATATAAATATTTTATATATTAGTCAAATTATAAAAATTATGATGCATCCTGATAGTGGTTTAAATAAAATGGAGAAACTTAATATACTTCGGGAAGCTGCTAAAGAGCCTGGATTAAATATAAAAAAGATAAATGTTATTAATGCTAACATTCCTTTGTTGGAAAAAATATATCTTTTGTTATATAAAAAAGAAAAATATAGCATTTTAATTAAAATTTCTGAAATAATTTTAAAATGTCGTGGCAACACATAAGTATAATTGTAATAAAAGGGAAGGGAAGCGTTTGAAATATGCATTGTATGAAACTGCGATATCGGGTGATTGGAAAAAACAAAGAATTCAAGGAAATCTATTGTTATTACCGAACGAGGGAGAAAAACCCACTGAAGAAGACATAGACAGGTAGCAGTGGCATATAAACTAATCTGGATATTCTATATGATACTAACAAAAGGTGTAGATTATGACAGCCAGAAAATGTTAAGTGACATGGTAAGATCCGAAGTGCAGCCAGCAGCATAAAGAAAAAGAAATGGTGTATTATGGTCGGTCTGAGTCCTTGAAAGGAAAGAACAGAAGACAGAGGCCAGCCATGATAGTTGGAAACAACAAAGAAATGGAATGTAATAGAAAATTATCCACCGGAAGGTGTTGGTGCAGGAAAGAAATCAGTAATACAACAAACAAAGAAGGAGCTAGTTAGAGTGCAAGACCCTGTAAAGGAGTTGAACTGCCCCCTTGGTTATGGACAGGTGGGCCGAGAGAAGTTAGGGCTCGGCATAGACTGACTGATAATCTTGGTAGATATGGGAGCTTTGTTGCCGTAGATGGATGGGTACACACAAGGCTATGTAGAACGAAATAAGAAGAAGTTTTACTTTGTGCACCTAAAATCCATTATTTCCGTACCAGATACAGAGAAATGTTCATTCCGATGGTTCCTTCTTCTGAGATATTTATTGATGAAATATTAAAAATTCCTTGATTTTTAAGGAAAAAAGACTTGACCGTATAGTGAGGAATAAATAATGGAAAGAGAATTTGATACTGGGCTGTTGGAAATTAACAAAAGATATCAGGATCTTTTTTATTCGTCTGCAGTGCAAAAAGAATTAAAAAGGAGAAAATATTTGGAATATTTTAATAAAAAGAATTATAAACAAATATTGGAAGATATTTTTTTTAAACTTTTTATTAGAATTCCGTCATCCCTAAGTGGAAATGTAGATATAAGTCATCCCCAAAAAGAAAATTGCGCTAATAGAAAGATTGTTGTATATAGTTGCGTAGTTGGAAAGTATGATAAAATTGTTGAACCAATATGCATACAACCAAATGTAGATTATTTGATGTTTACTGACTTAGAATTACCTAAAGATACTGCGTGGAAAAAGGTCGATATTACCCAATTTGATGATTATAAGTTATTCACTCCAGTGCAAATGAATAGAAAAATTAAGATGTTACCTCATAAATATTTAAGGGAGTATGATTATAGTTTATATGTTGATGGTTTAATCGAAGTTGTTGGTATGATATCTCCAATGGTAGAAGATATGGGAACATGTGGATTTGGAGTGCATTTTCATAATCAAAGGGATTGTATTTATGACGAGGCAGTGATGATAAAATATGCTAAAAAAGCAAACATGAATGAAGTAAAGAAACAGTTACAAAAATATAAAAAGGAGGGATTTCCTGCTCATTTTGGTCTTTATGAAAATACCATTTTACTTCGTAAACATTGTGATGATTCTGTGTGTAGATTAATGGAGAATTGGTGGGATGAATATTTAAAATATCCAACGAGAGATCAATTAAGCTTACCATACTTAATTTGGAAAATGAATTTCCCCAAAGAGAATATATATATTATGGGAAATAATATTAATAGAAATCCAAGATTTAATAGAGGACTTAAACACGAAGGATAAATATGAATGAATATAAAGAATCATATATGAGGATGTATGTTAAATGAAAGAGATACATAATATAGGAAATAAATATGTTATAGACGGGATATTAATTAGTATTGTTCTATTCTCTGAATTGTGTTTTGCTGGAACAGCACTTTTTATTACTCCTATTGCCTTTTTTACAAGAATTTTATTTTTCCCAAAAATTAAAGTTGACAATTCAATTTTTTGGTTAATGATAATGATGGCTTATACTACATTAATAGGCATTGTTGTTCCAAATAATACTGATAATTTTTCAGTTCCTTACAATTTTGTTGTATTTTTAAATCTAATTTTGATTTGTATAATAATTAGTAGATATCCATCGATACAACAAGTTTTGAAGATCATAAAAATAATGATTATTTTATCTACATTATTAAATGGTCTTTATATTATAGCACATGAATATAAGGTTATTATTAGTAGATTACCTGATTATATGATCGGAAGATGCGGGTATAGGCTTGGTGTTAATATGGGAATAAATTCCAATAATATTGCCGGGCTGTTTGGAGTGTTTGCACTTTTTTCAATTTATTTTTCTATCAAAGAAAAAGATTGGAAAATGCTTTTATTATTTTTCTTTCAATTGGCAATTATTTTTTTTACTGGTTCTAAGAATGGTATTTTAATGGCAATTATACCGATGATTTATTATGGAATAAAAAGTATCAGAAAACTTGATTTGAAAATACTTATTTTGTTAATAGTATCATTTATAATTTTTTGGAATATGATACAAAAAATTCCCATTTTATATACGCTTGTTGGAAATAGAATTGACCAATTTCTATATACGTTAGGAATTAAACAGAATTTATTAAATACAAATATGGATGTGAGTTCTACATTAAAAAGAATGGATATGATAAAAAAAGCAATACAGATGTTTTGGGAAAAACCAATTTTCGGTTGGGGAATTGGTGCTTTTGCTAAATATTCGGGTTATGGTTATTACTGTCATAATAATTATATGGAGTTATTGGTCTCAGGTGGAATTATTGGGTTTATTATATATTATGGATATATAGGTATAAGAATTTTAAAATCTAAGTTGTATCATAAAAATGAGCATACTGATTTGATTTATATTTTGCTTATAAGTATTTTGATAATAGATATGGGAACTGTTAATTTTTATTCACGTGTTCCTTTTTATTTTAGGACAATTGTTATGTTTATATTGATAGCCAAGATGAAGAACTATAATAGAATTAAATATCAGTATCATATAGTGTAATATAAGCGAATAATCCGGGGTCCATGGTTCTTCTGCAAACTGTTGATGCAAATATCCGTATTTCATACCTTCACAAAATAGGATATCAGTATCAATTAACATTTGCCGATTTTATTCGCACTTAAATACGGGGAAATTGCGGAAGAATCATGCGGTGAAATCGCATTCCCGGAAATCTGAAAATCAGAGTTCTGGTACTCGAAAATTGACTATTTTGTGCTGGATGGCTTATCCATTTCTGTTGGGATATTAATCAAGGTCTTGCAGCATTTGCAGTGCGTAACAGTATTTACTAATGTCTTAATAGAGATTATGATTCGGTATGCACAAAAGCGGATTTAAAAAGTAATTTTCATATCACCGGACAGTTGATGTAAAACCATTCGGAATATTTATTTTTGTTATATCACATATTACATTGCATGAGACTGAAAGGGCATATTAAAATGAAATTTAAGATAATATCTAGAAAAAAAAAATTTGTATATAATACATTAGCTTCTATTATTAATCAAATTCTACTTATAGTTAGTGGATTTTTGTTACCAAGAGCAATGCTATCTGTATATGGATCCGAAATTAATGGTTTGGTTTCATCAATAACGCAATTTTTAGGATTTATTTCATTCATGCAGGCCGGAGTAGGTGTTGTAGTTCAAGCAGCATTCTATAAGCCGTTAAGTAATTATAAAATGGATGAAATAAGTAAAATATATTGTTCGGCACAAAGATTCTTTAGAAGGATAGCAATAGTTTTTGTTTTTTATTCCATTGGTGTATCGATTATATATCCGTTTGTGACAAATAGTTCCTTAAAAAAGAGTTATGTATCACTTTTAGTATTGGTAATTTCAATAAATCTATTTGCACAATACTATTTTGGATTAACAAATTCATTATTATTGAATGCAGCACAAAAGGCTTATATACCTCTTTTTTTTCAAACTATTGTGACTATGTTAAATGTAGCAGCAAGTGTGTTCTTAATATATTCAGGGAAGACAATTTTAATTGTTAAATTAGTTTCAAATATTATATGTCTAATTAACCCAATTGGTCTAACTTATTATGTAAGAAAAAATTATAATATTGATTTACATATAAAATACAATAAAGAGCCAATTAAACAAAAATGGAGTGGATTTGCCCAGCATATTTCAGCAGTCATTGTAGATAATACTGATATTATAATATTAACAATATTCACCTCATTAGCTGATGTTTCTGTTTATTATGTATATTATATTGTAGTTAATGCAATTAAACAATTATTAATGTCTTTGACAGGTGGTGTTCAATCTTTATTTGGAGATATGTTGGCAAGAGATGAAATGAATCATTTGAATAAAATTTTTGGATACTTTGAAATAATATTTGGGTATATGACTACGTTTTTATATTCTGCATGCGCATGTTTAATAGTTCCATTTGTTAAAGTATATACGTCTGGAATAAATGACATTAATTATAATGTCCCATTATTTGCAATATTGATTACAATAGCGTATGCCATTTTTTGCTATCGAACTATATATTATATTTTAATAAAAGCAGCTGGACACTTTAAACAAACACAATTTGGTGCTATATTTGAGGCAATTTTAAATGTTTTAATTTCTATTGTAGTTGTGATTAAATTTGGTTTAGTTGGTGTGGTTATTGGAACACTTATTGCAGTAGGATATAGAACATTGTATTGTGTTTGGTATTTATCAAATAATATAGTATTTAGATCTCCTTGCTTTTTTATTAAAAATATATGTATTAATATGATTGTTGGATTTCTTTGTTACATGTTTTCTATGTATTTGCAATTTGAATGTGCAACTTATATTGAATGGGGCATAAATGCATTAATTGTTGCTGTTCTTGTCTTTGGAATTTTGACTATTGCATATATATGTACATACAAACGAGAAATATCGGATGTAAAAAAATTTATTTATCAATATATCCGAAAGAAAGAGTAAACTATTTTATTTAGAATAGGTAATTAGAAGGAGATAAGTTTGAAACAAAGAAGTAGAGGTTGCCCGAGAAAATAGAGCATAACAAATAAAACATCCTGGGGATGGATTGAAAAATTAAATATTAATGCAACACTTAATCAGGAAACGGCTAATGACTCATCTTTTATGATGTAGTCTTGTTGTTTTAAAAGATTAAGTGCTTATGAAGTGGAAAGAACTTTTTCTCTCTTCACAGGGCGAGATTCAAGAAAGCCTTCTAGTGTATATGACTTTAAATTTGAGAGTATGTGCCAGGATCATACGACAGATAGTGCTGATGGCTTTCTTGTGACCACGGCGTGCTTTGATACGCTTGTAGCGATTGGTAAATTCTAAATGTTTCTTCAATCTGCTTAAAGCATTTGCAACTTGTGCCAGAACTGGTTTAAAATAGGAACCAGCAAGGGAAATCCGAGTGGATTTGATTTTTTGATTGCTTTGATCGTTACGAGGACAGCATACGAGGTCGCCGCAATACAGCCCCGCTACTCACCTCCACGTGTTCTGTAGTATGTCAGTCTTATAAGAAATAATATCAGAAGGAAGAATAATTAGATAGCGAAAGTCAGTGTATCTGTTTCATGACGCATTGGTGACTTTCGCAGAAAGACAGGGAATAGATATGAAAAATGTTTTTGAATATTTGAAAAAAAAGTTAGTACCTATGAGTAAGTATCCTGATTATTTGAGAAAAAAAGGTGTAAATATTGGGGAAAATTGTGAGATTTATAAATCTGCTAATTTTGGAAGCGAACCTTATTTAATTACATTGGGAAATCATGTACGGATTAATGCGGGTGTACAATTGATAACACATGATGGTGGCTATTGGGTTTTACGAAATGAATGTTCTAGGTTTGGTTCAGAGTTTTGCAATATAGATTATTTGGATGAAATACGAATTGGAAATAACGTTCATGTAGGAACGAATGCAATAATTATGCCGGGTGTATGTATTGGGGATAATTGTGTTATAGCTTGTGGAGCTGTTGTTACAAAAAATGTAAAAGCTAACTCTATAGTGGGGGGGGGTACCAGCACATTATATAGAATCATTGAATGAATATGTAGAGAAAGCTAGAAAAAAAGGCATTCCAACAAAAAATATGACAGTTGAAGAAAAAAAGAAGTATGTTTTGAATAAAATAATGAACTCAAAACAAAATTGAGCTAATGTTAAATTATCACTTGTTGTAAAAAATTTGATTGATTAATATACAATTTGAATTATTTGTTAGAGTAGTATTACTTGTATATAATAAATTGATAATTCGCTTTATAACATCAAAAAAGAAGGAATAGAAAGAGTGTCTATTAAATGGTAAGAAATAAACAGATTGATGGTTTAAGAGGGGTGACAATCATTTTGATTGTACTTTTTCACCTGTTTTGTCGATATAGAGAAATATATTGTGGATATACTATATGGTATTTGAAGTGGATTGGAAATTTTGGAAATTCTATTTTTCTATTAATTTCAAGTTACTTTCTTATAGGAATTCTAGGAAAAAAAATAAATGTTATAAAATTTTGGACAAAAAAAATATTTAGATTGTGGCCTTGTTATATAGTTAGCATAACATTGACGATGATATTTACACATCTTTTTGAGTTACCACAAAGAACATGTTCATGGAAGGAGTATTTATTAAACACCTGTTTTATTAATGGATTTATTGGTTGTAATTATGTTGATGGTGCTCATTGGTATATTACAACTCTCATTGGAGCAATAATTATAGTTGGCCTTATCAAATATTTTCAAATTGATAAATATGTATGTACATATTTGCTATGGATTTTTTTAGAGGGATTTTCAGGAGTAATAGGATTTGTACCTTTAAACCAAATATTAGGATCATCATATGTTTCAGTTATTTGTATAGGAATAGCTCTTAGCATCATGCAACAGAAACAATATAAAATTAGGTGTTTATTTAAATTTACTAAATTAGAAAAATACATATATAAAAATCAATGGTTGTTTTTATCTGTAATTTGTTTGATATATTATTTATTGCGTAGAGGAATTTTGGCGATTTGTTGTTTATGTTTGGCAATACCTGTTTTTTTAATTGTACTATATAAAAAAGGGAAGATATTTGAATATAAAATAGTACAGTTTTTTGGAAGAATATCTTATCCATTATATTTAATACATCAAAATATCGCATATTTGATTGAGTTTAATTTAGCAAAAAAATATAATCAGGTACCATTAAATTTAATAGGTGGGGTGGCATTCTTTCTGGTTTTATTAGCAGGAACAGTACTGTATTATTTAGTTGAAAAACCTGCGCAAAATTGGATTCAGAACTATAAATTTTTAGAATAGGGAATAATATAATGAGAAAATCAAATATACAATTAAAAAAGAAAATAGTTTTAGTAACAGGGGCAGCTGGCTTTATTGGTTCTAATCTTGTGCTTGAGTTACTTCGTACGCAAGAAGCAATTCATATTATTGGCATTGATAACATGAATGATTATTATGATGTTTCAATTAAAGAATGGAGATTAAAGGAAATTGAAACAGTTGCCAGTGAGCATCCAGAATCTTCATGGAAATTTATAAAAGGGAATATAGCAGATAAAGAATTGATAAGTCGGATTTTTGAAGAATATAAACCATCTGTGGTTGTAAATCTGGCTGCTCAGGCGGGTGTTCGTTATTCCATTACAAATCCAGATGTGTACATAGAGAGTAACCTGATTGGGTTTTACAATATTCTGGAAGCTTGTCGTCACTCATATGATAATGGACAGAGGGGTGTGGAACATCTGGTATATGCGTCTAGTTCTTCCGTTTACGGAACAAATAAAAAGATTCCATATTCCACAGAGGATAAGGTAGACAATCCGGTATCCTTATATGCCGCAACAAAGAAATCAAATGAGTTGATGGCACATGCTTACAGCAAATTGTATAACATTCCGTCAACCGGTCTTCGTTTCTTTACTGTCTATGGACCGGCAGGGCGTCCAGACATGGCATATTTTGGATTTACAAATAAGCTTCGTGCCGGAGATACTATTCAGATTTTTAACTATGGCAACTGTAAACGTGACTTTACCTATGTGGATGATATTGTAGAAGGAGTAAAACGTGTAATGCAGGCTGCTCCTGAAAAAAAGAACGGGGAAGATGGTCTGCCGATTCCACCATATGCAGTTTATAACATCGGAAATAATCAACCGGAAAATCTACTGGATTTCGTGGACATTTTGCAACAGGAACTAATCAGAGCAGAAGTGTTGCCAGCAGATTATGATTGTGAAGCGCACAAGAAACTGGTACCAATGCAGCCAGGAGATGTTCCAATTACTTATGCAGATACGACTGCATTGGAGCAGGATTTTGGCTTTAAACCTAAAACAAGTCTTAGGGATGGATTAAGGAAATTCGCAGAATGGTATAAAGAATTTTATATGTAAAAAGGAGTCTTGACGTATGAAAGTAGCAGTAGCAGGAACAGGATATGTTGGTTTATCCATTGCAACATTGTTATCACAGCATCATGAAGTAATGGCAGTTGATATTATCCCGGAAAAAGTAGAAAAAATTAATAAGAGAATCAGCCCGATTCAGGATGAGTATATTGAGAAATATCTGGCAGAAAAAGAATTAAATCTGGTAGCTACATTGGATGCAGAAGCTGCATATAAGGATGCAAATTTTGTTGTTATTGCAGCTCCCACCAATTATGACAGTAAAAAGAATTTTTTTGACACTTCTGCAGTAGAGGCGGTTATTCAGTTGGTGATTAAATATAATCCGGATGCGGTAATGGTTATTAAATCCACGATTCCGGTCGGATTTACAGCTTCTGTTCGTGAGAAGTATCATTGTGATAATATTATTTTCAGTCCAGAATTTCTTAGAGAATCAAAGGCACTTTATGATAACTTATATCCATCCAGAATTATCGTAGGAACTGATATACAGAATGCAAGACTTGTGAAAGCTGCCAATACATTTGCTGGGATGCTACAGGAAGGTGCAATTAAAGAAAACATTGATACTTTGATTATGGGATTTACTGAGGCAGAGGCGGTTAAACTTTTTGCAAATACATATCTGGCATTGAGGGTATCTTATTTTAATGAACTTGACACTTATGCTGAAATGAAAGGACTGAATACTCAGCAGATTATCAATGGTGTTTGTCTGGATCCGCGTATTGGATCTCATTATAATAACCCGTCTTTTGGATATGGTGGCTATTGTCTGCCAAAAGATACGAAGCAGCTTCTGGCAAACTATGCGGATGTTCCACAGAATATGATGTCTGCTATTGTAGAATCTAATAGAACACGTAAAGATTATATTGCAGAGCGTGTTCTAGAGCTTACCGGTGCATATGAAGCAAATGATGATTATGATGTAAGTAAAGAGAAGGAAGTTATTGTTGGTGTATACCGTCTGACTATGAAATCTAATTCAGATAACTTCCGTCAGTCATCTATTCAGGGAGTTATGAAGCGTATCAAAGCGAAAGGTGCAACTGTTATTATCTATGAACCAACGCTGGAAGATGGAACAACCTTTTTTGGAAGTAAGGTTGTAAATAATCTTGCCAAGTTTAAAGAGCAGAGTCAGGCAATTATCGCCAACAGGTATGACAGCTCTCTGGATGATGTGAAGGATAAAGTTTATACAAGGGATTTGTACGGACGGGATTAAATATGGCAGACACCTGAAAACAGAATAAACTGTAATGAAAGGTGTAAGAAATGGACATTTATCAAATCTGGACAATATATAATCCAATGTGGTCTGAACGTGAGATCATCTGCTTTTCAGTGCTTATGCTATTGGTAATGGTGGTAGTAGCTTACGGCATCTGGAAAGAGAAATGGAATCCGCTACAGGGAGCTGCTATTATAGTGTTGGGACTGTTTCTTGGAATTGTATTTGGTTCTACTGTATTCACAAGAACCACTGCAATCCGGCAATATGAATTAAAGCCATTCTGGTCCTGGTGTGCAGTTATCCGTTATCATGATCGGGAACTGTTGAAGGAGAATCTGTTAAATTGTCTCCTGCTGGTACCTATGGGACTCCTGTTACCAATAATCTTTAATCATAAAATCAGACTAAATCAGGCATTACTAGCAGGTTTTCTGGTATCAGCGTCCATTGAACTGTCACAGCTTATCTTCAAAAGAGGGTTGTTTGAGTGGGATGATATGATTCACAATGCGCTGGGCTGTATGCTCGGGTGCTGGGTTATGAACTGGATTTTTGTAAAATTGAAAAAATGTAAATGAGATGGGGACAGCCGGTTACTGGCTGTCCCTTTTTATTTGCTCGTCGATGGCGCGGTTGATGAAGGCGGATGTACTTTCGCCATGATCAGTCGCGTGTTTTTTTACCATTTCATGGCGTTCCGGCAGCATACGGACTTTTACTTCTCGGAATTTTGCATTATACTTCTCATTTGCTCTTTTTTTAGTTTCTGTGTAACCGTAATAGTTCTTTTTCTGTTTTTCGGACATTTTCCGGAGGCCTCGCTTTCCTGCTTTTTTCTGGTCTCAGTATAACATAAAAAAGTGCATGGGACAATGCAAAAATTTCTTAACAAACATGGGACAATGCACGTATAATAAAGACACATCAAAAAAAATTAAGTTCAGGAAGGAGATTTCTTACATGGAAAAAAGAAAAGAAAACAGAAATTTAAAGGTTTATAGCTCAACGACAGGTTATAAACGTAAAGAAACACCAATGATCATGTTAAAGGGCGCATGGCTGCAGGAACTTGGGTTTGACAGTGACACACCGATTTCCGTTAAATGTGAAGATGGAAAGATTACTATTACACCGAGAGAACCTGTGAAAGAAGTCATCCGGATTAAAGGTGATCGCATTCTCACTGAGATTATTAGAAAAGCTGCATCTGCCATCTTCCAGATAGGTCGTAAGATAGGACCGGCAGTTCTGGATATAGGTTTCTGCATTTCAAGCCACGACAAAAAGTCTTCAATGACAGACACTTCTTTTTCAAGATGTATTTTTTGAGAGAATCGAAGGTTGTGCTTTTGATTTTGATCGTTTCTTCCAAACGGAAGAGACGGTCTATATACAGGATACCCTGCACAGCCGGCTGGCTATAATCCGTTTTTTGCCTTTCGGGACTGCCGCAAGGGTCAGACTCCATGAAATACCGATAAAGAAGATAAAACAGAACTAAAAGATCTGTAAAAGAAACATAAAATATCTTGCAAAAACTTATCACGAGTGATAAAATTTCGTAAATAAGATATCAGAGATGGGATAGAGGGATAAGCAAATGCAGGAGAACATGAAAGAATACCTGACAGAAAAGGAATCCAGGGAAAAGAGACTGGAAGTATATATAGAGAAGATCCAGGAAAAGGTGTTGAGCAGATCTTCGGAAACAATCCGGCAGTTAGTGGAGGAGCGACACCGCCAGAAAATGACGCAGCAAGAAATAGCGGATATTACAGGGATAAAACCGTCAAATATAGCCCGGTTTGAGAGTGGCGAAAGGGTACCAACGCTGGTTGTATTGGAGAAATATGCAAATGCACTTGGAAAACATATTGAAATAAAAATCTGTGATGACTGACAGATTTTTATTTTAGGATAATCATAAATGATAGTATTATTGAAAATAAAAAACGAAATGAAAGGAGAAATATCGCAAGTATCGCAAGAAAAGTAAGTGCTTAATTTTTAGTTTGCTTTTAAGATCGAAATTGAATCATAATACGAAAAAATCACATAAAATCATAATTTAACAAGATAATAAATATAATAATCTTGACATATACGAAAAAAACGTATAACCTAAATGTACAGGAGGTGTCAAGATGCTGATACGGTTTAGTGTAAAAAATTTTTTGTCATTTGCATCAAGAGAAGATAACATGTCTGAAGAATTTTCTATGATTGCAGGACGTGTTCGGGGGAAAAAGGAACACCTGTATGATGATGGAAAGATCAAACTGCTGAAATTTGCGGCAGTTTATGGTGCGAATGCTGCCGGAAAATCCAATCTGGTAAAGGCAATGGATTTTATGAAACAGGTAGTGGTCAGTGGTCTGCCGGATGGATATACAGAAAAATACTGCAAAGTAAATCCGGAAAATGCTATGAAGCCAAGCTATTTTGAAGTAGAGATTCTGTTAGATGGTAAATATTATTCTTATGGTTTTGAAATTATCCTGAGCCAAAGCAGGTTTATTTCAGAGTGGCTGGTGGAACTTCATGCTGATAATTCAGAGAAAATACTTTTTACAAGAGACATTGCAAACGGAACGTATGAACTGGGTGGTATGCTTGCACGTAAAGGGTTAAAGGAAAAACTGGATGTCTATGCAGACGATATTCGTGGAGATGGCAGTGTCCTGTTTTTGGCGGTCATGAATCAAAATAAAAAAAATCTGTACGAGAGTCATAAAACGGCTGCGATTCTGAAAAATGTTTTTTTGTGGATAAAAGATTCACTGGATATCAATTATCCGAATCAGCCGATCTCTGATTACTCTTATCTGGCCCAGGCAGATAAAGTCAGTGAGGTTTGCCGGGTCATATCTGCATTTGGAACCGGGATTACGGATTTCGCTTTAGTGGATGTTCCAGTTGAAAAAGTGCTACATGGATTGTCGAAGAACCAGCAGGACAAAATTCTGTCAAATATCGAGCAGAAACAGGTTGAAGTAAGAAACCATCCACAGATCAAGGGAATCAATATGATATTAAGGACGCTTGCGGATCTGTTTATTATTATGATAGATGGCAGCGATACTGTGAAATGCCAGACAATCGAGTTCAGTCATGGAAGAAAAAATGTGTTATTTAATCTGGAAGAAGAATCGGATGGAACAGTGCGTATTCTCGATCTGTTGGAGATATTATTGTCCGGCGAGGGAAAAACTTATGTCATAGATGAACTGGATCGGTGTCTGCATCCAAGTCTCAGTTATAAGTTTGTGGAGACATTTTTAAACCTTGCGGCTGAGAAGAATATCCAGCTTATCGTTACAACCCATGAGTCGAGATTGATGGATTTCGATCTTCTCCGCAGGGATGAGATATGGTTCGTGGATAAAAAGGAAAACGGAGAGTCGGATATCTATTCATTGGAAGAATATAATGCCAGATTTGACCAGAAGATTGACAAGGCATATCTGGAGGGAAGGTATGGGGGTATTCCTATTTTCAGCACCATTTTTCCAGTTGAGAGGGCATAGCGTATGAGGGAAAAAAAGACATTTGCCCAAAGAACCAGAACAAGGAATACGGACGAAGTGCGGAAAAAGTATTTTCTTGTATATGAAGGAAAAGAAACAGAGGAGATTTATTTTGAAGGTGTAAACCAGAATCGTTCCATGATCGGAATCAATCCGTTGATCGAACTGGTTCCTGTAGTAAGGAGCTACAGTGAAGAAGGATACGGGCAGTTATATACAGCTCTCCGGTGTTGGGATTATAATCATACCCCTTGTAGCTGACCTTGAGCTGGCTTAGCTTAGGGGTAGCTGACCGGTACCAGAACGATAAGCATTTTACCTTAGGTGATTTATATGGCTGCTGAGTCATTTTTCCAATATAAACAGTCTTGTTTACTGTTTTTCCGGGATTGATTGTTACACTGAAGGTCTGGGTTATGGTTCCATCCTCCATGATTGGGAGTTCATATTCCATCCTTACTTTTGTAATTGTGTAACTGGAAGTATTTTTCAGATTCAACTTCAGATATAACTTTGCGGTATCGTTGTCATATTGGAATCCTCTGCAGCTTACTTTAAGCTGTTTGGCAGTTGGCTTGGAAGCAGCCAGTGTCAGCCTTGGAAAAAATGAAAGTACGGCAAATGCTGTCAGAAAGAAAAATATCAGATAGCTTCTGCGTTTTTTTATAAAGCGGTCTTTCATACTCATAAAATCTCCTCCTCATATGATAATAATAGTTTCAGACAAATGTTATGACTTTTGGTACACGTAATGCTTTGCCCAAGTTTATTCTATAGTTACCATATAATAGAAAAGAGGAAATTTCTATTAACTAATGGTTAGTATTTTCATTTCAGTAATCTGTTTTTTGATTCAGATCAATATTCTTACTGAAAAATACAGGATTCTTTTTCTGCTGAGAAAATGTAGAGGTCTAACCATGCGTGCAGCAAAGGATATATAGTCCGGTGGGTGGAAACCCCATCAAATAAGCTGTTAACCACAGCATTTGAAGCGAGTCTTGGGTGCGTTGCAGTAATGTAACGTGTTAAGCGTAGACAGCAAGGTAGTAGGGATAGCTATTGAGCACCGAAATCCCAAGTATTTCCAGAGTGCCGACTCTGTGGTCTGAGGGGAAGGCAATATGTGGGTTTATCGATACGGTGAGATTTCACACAGCTCTGCGGTGTCGGAAAGGAAACGGTACAAGGATTGTACGTCAATTGGAGAGAGCCTATACTTTCTCTATTTTAGAGAAAAGAAATGGAGTATGCTTACTCAACCAAAAGAAGAGAAGCAAAGGAAGTATAGGCAGTCGGTTGGCTTCATAGTACTGATGAATGTGGGTAATGCTACAGGAGGGAAGAGAGCCACATATGGCAATAATCAGGAAAGTAACTTGCGCAATACTCAGAGATTGGAAAAGCAAGAAAACAACTTTTGAGGAGAAAAGTGTTGAATACACAGAGATTTGGCAAAAGATCAGCCATATGAAGAGCCGGATGCGGGAAAGCCGCAAGTCCGGATTCTGTGAGGAGCGCACGACTGTAAGGGGTGCGTCTACTCGACCTATGAAGTAAGAATGGAGGAGAAAAAATGAATAGTATGAACAAAAAATGCAATAGAAGCAAACTGTTTGCTCTATGTATGTCATTGATGCTTGTATTCAGCATGTTATTTACAACAGCAGGATTCATACAGAATGTGCAGGCGGCAGAGGGACTTAGCTCTTACAAAAAAGTTACGTTTTATAAGGCAAATAAAGTAGGAAGCACTACATATCTTATGAAATATAACGATAAGACCAAAAGATACAGCATATGTGCTCAGAAAAACGGAAGGAATCGTGTCCTTGTTTCAAATTGCATCAGTGGTACTGTTGTGACTAATGGAAAATATCTGTATTATGAAAAAGGCACATTTACAAGAGGCGGAGCTTTTGGAGCGAGTTATGAAAATCGTAAAATAGTTTGCCTGACTATTAGAAATAAAAGTGTAAAGGGAATTGTTAATTATCAGAGTGTAGGTAAAGCTCATAGTATTATAGGCTGTGATAGCAGATACCTTTACATGGGAGAACAAACGCAGTATGGTGATGGATTCAACGGATTTTCGGTTTATGATCTGAAATCAAAACAGATGAATCAGGTAGGTACAAGTTGTTCAACGGTACAGGCAGTGAAGGCTAAAGTTTTGGTTACTACTGTAGGAGTTCCACATGGTGGACCGGTATATCTTGTAGAGAAGGACGGAAGTGGACGTAAATATATTACCCAGAGAGCAATCAGTGTCAAGGTAAAAGGGAATTACATTTATTACACAGAAGCTACTTATGACTGGCAAACAAGGAAATGCAGATGTGATTTGAATGGAGATAATCAAAAGGCACTTACGGAATGGAGTGCGCAATATAAATAAACGGGATCAATGGTATATATAAATGAAGGGAGAGTTAAAAGATTATGAAAAGCGTTCTTATGATGAGAATCCAGTTAAAATAACTTATTATGTACATGGTCAGAAAGCTACGAAGGCAGAATATTCTGTATACATAAAGAAATTAATCAAAAATAAAACAGGTAAATCTTTTTCAAAACTTAAATGGAAGAGGTATTAATGTACTAATGATTAAAAAGGCTTCTGGGAGTAAATGAACCAAGAATGGAGGGGCTGAATGGTATGAATAAAAAAATCAAAAAAATGATAGCATTAGTAACAGTATTTGTTTCATTATTAATGGTTGTTCCGACTTTTGCAGCACAACCGGTAAGTATAACTGCAGGTGATCAGGTATCTATTGTACATTATCCGAATAAACAGGAGAGTGATGAATATCTGGCATATGTGTCTTCTACAAATAAGGTAAAAGTTACAGTTGCGAACCCTAAGATAGGAACTGGTATCTTATATAAAGAATCCCGGGGCTGTGTTGTTTATTTTAAAGCAAAAAAATCAGGAACGACAACAGTGACGATCAAAGCTGGAAAAGTGTCGAAGAAAATCGAAGTTACGGTAAGAAATTATGCAAATCCGTTAGCTTCGGTAAAAGTGGGAAATATCACAGTGTCGGGCAGCAAATATAATAAGAGCAATGAAGTAGATCTTAACTATGTGAAATATGTAGGCAAAAAGATAAACATTACCTTCAAAGCAGCAAAAGGCTGGAAAGTGAAACAAGTAGATTATGCAGAGAAAACATTCATGAAAAGTGCAAAATCAAAGAATGGAGCCAAATTTTCCATTCGTGGAGGAAACAGATACAGAGTTTTGGCGCTGATGGAAAATAAAAATACCGGAGAAACAGAATTGGTTTATGTGATTTTTAAATGAGAACAGGCAGGCCGCTTTTGTGGCCTGTTTATTTTTTTGTAGCAATACCATATCTTGGAGTGTGACCATATGAATCTGCCAGTGAGGGCAGCAGGTGTTTTTTGTAAGCGAAGGTCACAGGAATATTTTTCTTGTCAATGCGGATTTATTGACAGGAAATTTTCTGAACACTATAATGGTATATATATAAATGAAAGCGAGGAGTAAATGAGAATGAAAAAGTTAGGCTGCCTGCTGCTTGCTTTGGCAGTAGGGGTGTCTGGGATTTTGTCAGGTGTGACAGCTCAGGCAGCGGAAAGAAATGGTGAATCAGAGAAATATGTAGTTGTTCTGGATCCGGGACATGGAGGTGCAGAAGGTGGAGCAATCGCGATCCACAATGGAAAGACTTACAGAGAAGAAGAGATCAACTGGAAGATTGCGAATTATACGATGCAGGCACTCAGTGCTTCTCCGGACATAGAAGTTCATCTTACCAAGAAGAAAAACCAGACGTTAGGGCTGACAGAAAGAGTAAAAATAGCGAAGAATTATGGCGCAGATCTTCTGGTAAGTCAGCACATTGATGACGCTGACAGCAGTGCGGCAAGAGGTGCTTCTGTACTTTTGTCAAGAGGAACTTACAGACCTGCGCTTGCTGCGAAAGAGAAGATTTTTGCCAATTATGTTCTGGAAGAACTGAATAAATTAGGACTCAGCAGAAGAGGCCTGGTATATCGTATGAGTGAGAACGGAAGTAAATATCCGAATGGAAAAGCCCGTGATTATTACGGAATCGTAGCACAGAGCGTGGAGCAGAATATTCCGGGCGTGATCGTGGAGCATGCTTTTGTCAGCAGTCCTTATGATGCGGTTAACTTTCTCAGCACAAATGCTAAATTGAAGAAGATTGGTGAGGCAGATGCCAAAGCAATTATCAGATATTGCCGTCAGCTTCCGGCGAAGCAGCCTTCTTCTGAAAAACCTGTCACTCCGGATCTGTTTACAGGATGGAAACAGAAGAATGGCTATTATTATTACTACATAGATTACAAACTCCAGAAAAATAAGCTTCTGCAATTGGAAGATGGCATTTATTATGTGAATGAGACGGGCCGGAGACAGTATGGCTGGCAGACGGTAGGAAAGCGTGAATACTATTTCCAGAAAAATGGAACGGCCAGACAGGGCTGGCTGAAAATAAGTGGTAAATGGTACTATTTCCACAAAAAATATGCATATATGTACAAGGACCGCACAGTAGTTACATCTACCGGAAAGAAGTATACTTTTGATTCCAGAGGTATGTGCACAAACAGAATATAAAAATGCAAGAGTCCCCATGAATGAAAAAACGCCATAAAAGAAAGGTGAAATTGGATTATCATAAAAAATATGTTCTCCAAAAGGGTAAATTACTGATTGATAGATGAATTATTGAAAAATTATAAAATAATTTTATAAAAACAGCCAATAAAACTGGATAATCTACCCATTTTGTGGTACATTTAATAAGTAATACTTACGAACTTATTTATCTGGTTTTATTGGTTCTTTTTTTGAGTGCAGAGAAGGAGGGAACGGATAAGAGCGGATAACCATAAGGATATAATCTTAATCATAAGGAAGGTGAGCAATTGGAAAACTATACTAAGTACAAGCTGAAAAGCAGTGA
>ERZ791834.454-NODE-454-length-29614-cov-3.37146_pt1 | contig 29614 bp, 19 predicted proteins | sample MGYA00510293_ERZ791834 | MGnify/ENA primary metagenome ERZ791834 (study PRJEB30046, sample SAMN00715253) | human gut metagenome | study: EMG produced TPA metagenomics assembly of the A metagenome-wide association study of gut microbiota in type 2...
TCACGGATTTTCTGAAGAATGACATTCTTTGCATTCTGGGTTGCGATACGTCCGAATTCCTTGGACTGGATCTCAACCTTCATAACATCACCGATCTCTGCGTTCGTGTTTGTTTTCTGTGCATCCACCAGAGAAATCTCCAGCGCCGGATCCTCCACATGCTCTACAACAGTTCTGTCAGCGTAAACACTGAAGTCACAGGTCTTCGGATCGATCATAACGTGAACGTTATCTGCCTTTCCGAAATGGTTCTTACATGCCTGGATCAGTGACTGCTCAATTGCCTCCAGCAGTGTATCCTTACTGATATTTTTCTCTTTTTCGAGAACGTCCAGCGCATCTCTTAAATCTCTGCTCATTTTTCTTTTTTCCTCCTGAATTTTACAGATTCGATTCTCTTTTAGAATTCGATTGCGAGACGAATCAGGGCAATATCTTTTTTATCAAAGGTACGTTCTGTGCCGTCTTCATCGATTGTCACACTGTTACTATCATATGCATTTAAAATACCGCAGAATTCTTTCTGTTTCTCGATGGGCCGGTAGGTACGGATCTCCACCAGCTTGCCAAGGCTTCTCTTAAAGTCTTTTTCTTTTTTAAGAGGCCGGTCAAGTCCCGGAGAACTGATCTCCATAATGTAGCTGTCCTCGATGAAATCCTGCTCATCCAGTATATCGCTGAACGCACGGCTTACGTCCTCGCAGTCATTGACTGTGATTCCGCCCGGCTTGTCGATATAGCCTCTGAGATACCAGGTTCCGGCTTCCTTGACATACTCCACGTCTACCAGCTCAAAGCCCCTGGACTCCACGATCGGTGTAAGGATCGCCTCTGTCTTCTGTTCATATTCTTCCCGTCTGCTCATGCTTCCCACCTGCCTTTCCTGTTTCTGCCTGTTTCTGAACAAATTCCTTCTCAGCAAATAGGAGCGGGCTCTCGCCCACTCCTATGCCAACAAGTTCTTAGTTTCGTTCATTGTAACACCAATGTCTGTTAAATGCAAGTATTAATTGTGATTTGAATTTCTGTTTATCTTTTACAGGATTTCTCCCGCTTTATAGCATGCTGCTATATAATCTCTCGGCTGATAATAAAAATCTGTATTATAGTCCGAAATATGTGCATCAATCCAGGAATGATAAATATCCCATATTCCTTTTTCGATTTCCGCATCATCATATATGTCTTCTATTAATCGCTCATATACTTCTCCAATATCCCAGTAATCCGGAACCGTATATCTGCACATGGATACATTGTCAAATTCCCCTTCCGGAATATTGCATTGTTCCATAAACTCTGCTGCAACTTTTTGTATTGGCTCACAGTGAAATACATCCGCATAATCGTATATTCTCTTTATGTTTTCCCTGCCAAGATAATCTGTGATTTCCCGCCGATGTTGTTTTCTGTTTCGTCCTATATACTCAATCAGGCTACAGGTAAAAAATAAATTGTTATTATTTTTTTTCGCCATATATGACCTCACTTCCTGCAAATTTCAAAGTATCCAATGCCGAAATTGTATGAAAACTGATCTGATGTGTGGGGTGCTTAAATCGGGCTTTTCTGATTTCCGGATACTCTACTATATCTTTACTTCCATGATATAAGGTCATATGCGCTCCTTTTCAGATCGGACTTAACACAATAGTCTCCTGGAGCTATTATAGCAAATGTGTATCGGAAATCGCAATATATTTTACTCTCACAAGAGCATCCATATCATGACACTCTCCCATTCTCCATCTCATACACCACATCTGCAACGTTCATTGTAGAAGTTCTGTGTGACACCAGCACGACGGTACGGTTGGCATTATCTTCTTTCAGGGACTTCAGGATGATGCCTTCGTTCAGGGAATCCAGATTGGAGGTTGGCTCGTCCAGAAGAAGGAGCGGGCTGTCGTGAAGGAAGGCTCTTGCAATACCGATTCTCTGCTTTTCGCCGCCGGAGAGTGTGTCTCCCAGTTCTCCGACTTCTGTGTCATATCCTTTTGGAAGGGTCATGATGAATTCATGGATGGAAGCTTTTTTTGCGGCCTCCATGATTTCCTCACGGGTTGCGCCTGGTTTTGCGATGGCGATATTGTTTGCGATGGAATCGTGGAACAGGTGGGTTTCCTGTGTCACATAGCTTTCCAGATCACGCAGTCTGCGTGTCGGGATCTCTTTTACATTTCTGTTATCTACGAAAATGCTGCCTGCACTTACATCCCAAAAACGCATCAGAAGCTTTAAAAGTGTGGATTTTCCGGAACCGCTGGCTCCATGGATACCGGTGATCTTACCCGGTGCAAGTTTCAGGGAGTAGTCGTCCAGGATGGTTTCATCTTCATATGCGAATGTCACATGAGAGGCTTCTGCACCTGTAAATCCATCACCGGATTCATCTTGTTTCTCCACATCATTAAACCTTCCAACTGCGTGAAACTCGATTCCATCCGGAATCTCCTCCACCAGTGGTTTCTCCTCCAGGAGCGAAAGCACACGCTCACCACTTGCCAGAGTCTGATTCAGGTTATTGGAAAGGCTGGACAGTGCCACAACCGGGCCAAAAGATCCCATCATGGCAATGGTACAGGTCAGGATTCCGTCAAAACCGATCTTACCTTTTCCATAAAGATGGATCGTCAGCGCCAGCATTCCAAAGGACGCAAGCAGGATCATAAGATTGGTAAATGATCTCTGGGAACCTTCCATCCGGCTTAAGTCTTCCTGCATTCCTGCAAGTTTCCGGGAGCGGTCAGACATCTGGCCTTTTCTCTTTTCACCCTGATTGTACTGGATGGTTTCATCAAGGCCGCGGAGAGAATCCAGCACAAAACTGTTCAGCTCACCAAACTCCGTACGGAATTCCATACCCTTCTGACTTCCATGCTTTCCATTCCACAGGGGAATCACCACACCTACGATCAGATAGGCGGCCAGAGCCAGAACTCCGGCAAGCACATGATATCTTCCGATAAAAACTACCATGATCACAGAAGTCAGTGTTGCAATCGCAATGGGGGAAATGGTATGCGCATAAAAAACTTCCAGAAGTTCAATATCCGTGGTGATAATGGAGATCAGGTTCCCTTTGTCACGACCTTCCAGCTTCGCAGGGCAGAGCTTACGCAAAACCGCAAATACCTTATGGCGGATGATCGCCAGAAGTTTAAACGCGATAAAATGGTTACAATACTGCTCCACATAATGAAGGATACCACGGAGCACCGCAATCAGGATCATAACGGCAATGATCCCTTTCACAGAAGTTCCGGCAAGCCAGGTACTCTTTATAACAACCTCCGGAATACCAGGAATCCCGGCACCTGCTGCACTTCCTGCCAGGCCATGGAGGATCACCTGCCCTGCCAGGATGGTCAGGAAAATAGCACATAAGTATCCCACGGTTCCCAAAAGAATAGCCGCCAGCATAATATGGAGAAGGGGTTTCACCAGACCAATAAGACTTCTCATGATAGCAATGGCACTTCTTCGCTTTTTCGCTGTATCTGTTCCCGCCATGGCCATATCTGTCTTCTGCCTGTATATATTTTTCTGAGTTTCAGCCATTTCACGTGCGTTATTGTCACTCATCACACATTTCCCTCCTTCCCATAATTTTCCAGCGCACTCTGGCTCTCATACAGATGACAGTAATCGCCACCCAGGGCCATCAGTTCCTCATGCTTTCCGCATTCTCTGATCTCACCGTTCTTCAGGAAGTAGATCTGATCGGACTGTACCACATTGGCAAGTCTGTGGGAGATCAGAAGTACAGTCCTGGTTTTTGCCATCTCATGAATAACATCCATGATCAGCTCTTCACTTTCCACATCAATGTTGGAGGTGGCTTCATCCATAATGTACACAGGGGCATCCGCAAGAAGTGCCCTGGCGATCACAAGGCGCTGGCACTGTCCGCCTGAAAGATTTCCCGCCTTTTCCAGAAGGACCGTATCCAGCCCGTTCTGGGTATCCAGAAATCCAAGGAGATTGACCTTCTTAAGGACCTCACGCATTTCCTGATCCGTGGCATCCGTTTTTGCCATCTGAAGATTTTCACGGACTGTTCCCTTAAAGAGATAACTGTTGTGGCGCACCAGAACCACATGTTCCATCAGCTCATCTTCGCGAACGTCCCCGAGGGCAACTCCTCCGATACGGATATCACCGGAAAACTCCCGGTTCTTTCCGGAGAGGATTCCCGCAATGGTACTCTTACCACAGCCGGACTCTCCAACCAGGGAAACAAAGCTTCCCGCAGGAACCTGAAGATCGATCCCGCCAAGGATCTCACGGTCCTTCTCATAGGAAAAATGCACATCCCGAAAAGAAATATCCAGACCGCCCTCCGGCAGAGTTTTCTCTCCGGCTTTCGGCTCCGAAATATCCAATATCCGGAAAATCTTATCACTGGCAGCCATACCGTTCATGGCAATATGAAAAAAGGATCCAAGCAGCCGCAACGGCAGAAAAAACTCACTGGACAGAAGCACAATGCAGAGGGTTCCGGAAAGGTTTAAATTCCCATGTAGAAACTCCGTCACCGCCACCGCCATACCAATGGCCGCACCGCCGTAAGCCACAATATCCATCACACTGGTGGAATTCAGCTGCATGGTTAAAACCTTCATGGTGATCTGGCGGAACCGCTGGGACTCCGCATCCATCTCGTCTGCTTTCTGCTGGTCTGCCTGATAGATCTTTAAGGTAGTCAGACCCTGAAGATTTTCCAGGAAGGAATCTCCAAGTCCTGTATAAATGCTCCAGTATTTGTTAAGAAGCTTCCTGGCGATCTTCTGTACCACCACAATGGAAATGGGAATCAGCGGCACACAGATCAGAAGTACCACGCTGGCTTTTAAGCTCACCCGGCAGAGGATCACAAAGAGTGTTACCGGTGCGATCAGGCTGTAAAACAGCTGGGGGAGATATTTTCCAAAATAGGTTTCCAGCTGCTCCACACCTTCTGTGGAAACCTGCACCACCTCAGAGGAGGAAACCTGCTCTCTGTAGGAAGCACCCAGCTTCAGCATTTTTTCATAAATTTTTTCTCTGAGGATCCGCTTTACATCCACGCAGGCCAGATAGGACGACCTTGCGCCCATCCGCTCACAGAAGAAGCGGATTACAACAACCAGGATCAGCGTAAGAACTGTCCGTTTTACACTTTCTGAAGTAACGGAACCGTAAATCACTTTTTCCAGCAGCCCTGCAATGGAAAAAACGGCAATCACCTGGGACAGCAGGGCAAGCCACTGCCACAGGATCGTATACACGATATATTTTTTTGCGTGGGACAAAAGTCCCACCAGTCTTGTCTTGATCATTGGCTGTTCACACCTCCGGCTCCACAGTTTTTACCCTGAGGAAGAAATACAGAATGTGGCATACCCACACAACGGCTATGCAGATTCTTCCCACAGGCACATTTTTCATGCAGATAAATCCGATGACCATAACTACGGTCACCATGCCGATGATCTTGCATTTGGTTCCAAGCGTCATGGCTCTGTTCTGCACAAAACTGTCCAGATGTTTTTTATAAAGGTCTGTTCCTATAAACCAGGTATGGAGCCGTTCCGAGCTTTTTGCAAAGCAGAACAGCGTTGCCATATAAAAGGGAACCGTAGGCAGGATCGGAAGGACAACTCCGATGGTGCCAAGTCCAAGGCAAAGAAACCCCAGCAGGATCCAGAATATTTTCAATGGATTTCTCATTTTCTTTTCCTTTCTTATATACGCTTTAGACGGTTAAAACAAATTTACGTCCATCTACTCTTGCCACCTTCAGATCAATACCATAAAGTTCATGGATGCTTTCCTCCGTGATCACTTCTTCCGGCTCGCCTTCCACGATGACTTTTCCACCGGCGAGACCGATGATCTTGTCGGAAAAATAGATCGACTGATTGATGTCATGAAGGACCATAACGATGGTCATGCCAAATTCCCGGTTCAGCTTCCGCACAAGCTCCAGAATCTCGATCTGATAACGGATATCCAGATATGTAGTCGGCTCATCCAGGAAAAGGATCTCGGTTCCCTGTGCAAGCGCCATGGCGATCCATACACGCTGGCGCTGTCCGCCGGAAAGCCTGGATAATTCCCTCTCACGAAACTGTGAAACATTGGTCACTTCCATGGCCCAGTTCACATACCGCTCATCCTCTTCTCCACGGACCCCCATCATACCAAGATGAGGCGTTCTTCCGAAAGAAACCAGACGCTCCACGGTGATGTCATCCGCCGCCGTATTGTACTGATGTACAATGGCCACTTTTCTGGCAAATTCATTCAGACGCAACCTTGCGATGTTTTTTCCTCCCAGAAGGACTTTTCCCTTTGCAGGGTCCAGGTTTTTGGTCATCAGGGAAAACAGTGTGGATTTACCGCATCCGTTGGCTCCCATGATGGTCGTCACCTTGCCTTTTTCTATCTTAAGGGACGCGCCTTTTAAGATCTCGTTTTTACCATAAGAAAAGCATACATTCTTTACCTCCATGGCAGGTCGTTTTTTTTCCGTATTCTGTGTATCAGTCACCATATTTTTTTGACCTCCTTAAGAGAATGATAAAGAACGGACCACCTACCACGCTCATCACAACTGCCGCACTGATCTCATAGGGAGCTGCAATGGTCCTTCCGATGGTATCTGCCAGAAGGAAGGTAAAGGCTCCCGCAAGTGCGGAAAACGGAACCAGTGCCCTGTGGTCACTTCCCACCAGGATCCTTCCGATATGTGGCACGATCAGCCCAAGGAAACTGATGGCACCTGCGATGGCTGTGGAAATACTTGCCAGAAGTACCGCGATCAGGGAGATCACGATTCGTGTGGCATTGACGTTCAGTCCCAGGCTTCGTGCTGTCTTATCTTCCAGAGACATCAGGTTGCACTCTCCGATAAACAGGCATGCCAGGAAAAGCCCTGCCACAACATAAGGAACCAGTGTTGTCACATCATCCCAGGTTTTCTGGGTGATATTGGCTTCTACGATGGAAGCCACGCCGGACATATTTCCACCGCTCATGCTGTTAAAAGCGCTGGAAAGTCCGGCAAACAATGCATCTACTGCCACACCGGTGAGGATGATACGAAGAGGACTTAAGCCGCCCTTCCAGGACAGACAGTAAACCATCAAAAAGGCGACCACGCCGCCAAAAAACGCTACCAGCGGAGTAAAGAAATACAGTCCCGGTGCAAAAGCTGTGATCAGAACTGCCGCAAAGCTGGCACCGCTGGAAATACCAATGATACCAGGGTCTGCCAGTGGGTTTTTAAGGACCGCCTGGAACAGAACACCGGAAACCGCAATGGCGGCTCCTGCCAGCATGGAAATGATGATACGCGGAAAACGAAGGTCATAGATGGTTGCCACTTCGTCAATACGCTCCACAAAAAGTCCTCTCATCAGCTCTCCGAAGGAAACCTTCAGGCTTCCGATATTGATGGCTGCAAAAAACAATACCATCAGAAGCACCGCCATGAGCACAAAGGAGAGCACTGCACGGAGCCGCTTTCTTTTTTCTCTGTTTTCATCCATTTTTGTCACTTCTCCTTTTCTGTGGTCTTTTGGGAATCTTCAGCTGCAGTTTTTCCGGATGTGCCGGATTTCTGCGCGTCTTCATATTTCTGGGTCGCATTGGATTTCTCTGCATTTTTCTGAGCGTTTTCACTGTTCTTTTTCGCTTTTTCCAGATCCTCGTCACTTTCCGGATAAAGGATCGGCTGCAGCTCATCCAGTGCTTTCGGATAACGGAAAGTTGCGCTCATTCCGAAATTTTCATAAGTCAGGTCATACACCCTGCCATTTTTTACCGCGTCGAAATGTTTCCAGATATCGTTGGTCTTGAAATCTTCGTTAAACATCTCCACGACCTGATCCGGAAGTGCGTGAGCCGCACGGAGGATGATATCCGGTTCTTTGGTCTTCATATCTTCGGTGTTTACCGTAAGAAACTCCTGATCTGTATCTGTATAAACATTTTCGCCGCCTGCCAGAGCCACAAGACTTCCCACGTAGGAATTTTCGGTAGCAATGATATAGCTGCCCGGAAGTCCCATCAGGATCAGCACCTTGGGATGGTCTTTTCCCTCGTTCTTCTTTTTGTATTCTTCGTAGAAATCCCGGAACTCTTTTACCAGCGTGCCTGCCTGCTCTTCCCTGTCAAAAATCTCTCCCAGTTCCTGAATGGAACGGTACATCCCCTGTACACTGCGAAGATTTAAAAACGCCCAGTCCACGCCGATATTTTCGTACTTGGGTTCAAGGTCTGACTGAAGAGAGATCGGGCTTAAAATCCAGTCCGGTTTCAGGGAAGCCACGATCTCCATATCCGGGCTCATGGCTGTACCCACGGTGGTTACAGCTTTATAACGCTCCGGAATGGTGGAAATGCTGCTGGAGCATACCCCAACCAGATCCAGTTCCAGTTTGTCACAGATATCCGCAACTGCCGGAGAAGTAGCTACGATCTTCGGGGATCCCTCCATGGATCGTACCTTGGCTTTTGCCACTTCCACTGCCTGTTTTTCCACAGGGTCCGTGATCTCCAGCATGGACTCCACCGTCTCTGTCTGTGTGGTTGTTTTCGTGCCTTCCGGGTGCTGATCCACACAGCCGGTGAGAAGAAGGGACGCTGCCGCCAGGACTGTGACAAGAATTCCTCTGCTGATGCAGGATTTAATATTCATCATCGTCATCATCCTCTCCGCCCCATCTGCGCCAGTTCTTACGGAAGTACCAGATGATCAGTGCAGTTACCAGGATCAGAACCAGACCGGAGCCTGTCACTGCCAGAGCAATGGCAAAGACCGTATTGATCTTTACGCTGCTTTCGCCGTCAGATTTCTTTTCCCCGGAAGTGATGCTGTCCTCTTCCGCTGTGGAAAGATTTAGTCCCTGGGCGCTGTTCAGTTCCTTGTCTGTATCGGACTCGTCAGAGCTTTTGGAAGCTGCTGCCTGTTTCTGTGCTGCCGCTACGGTGTTCCCGGAATTCATGGCATCCGCATTTCCTGTGGAGCCGCTTTCTGCAGTGCTCTGTGCAGCTGCTGCCTGGGTGGCCGCCGCATCATTCTGAGTTTCCTTCTCATTGTCCTGCGCAGCCTCATCCGTACTTTCTGTTCCGTCCGTTTCCTGGGCACTTCCCGTATCCAGGGTACTGTTGGCAACTGCCTCGCCGCTTCCGGAAGCCTCGGCAGATGCTGCTTCTTCTGTTACAAAAGCAGGATTCATACCCACACTGTTTCCCTCGGAATAATCGCTTGGATACAGATAAAATGTAACGTTTCTTCCCATCGGGGTTACATACATGCTGACCCGGACGATGCAGTTCTCGCTTGGAACCTGGATACAGATATCGGAGGTGGTTCCGTTGCTGTCTGAACCATTTGCGGTTACCGCGACGCCTGTGCCGGACCAGCCGGAATCTCCTACATTCTGTACGCTGAAACTGTGACCGGACGTATAATCGATCAGGCTCATGCGGATCGTCAGATAATAATTGCCGGAGTCCGTCACTTCCATCAGACCACTTGCATAAACCGCACCTTCTACCATACCCTGTCCGGTGGCGTAGGATGCCTCACCGCCGGAGTCTTCAATCTCTCCTGTCACCGGATGAGAATAACACCGGTTAATGGTACAGGAATACACACTTCCCGACTCCGCGTGAACGGAAGTTACCGGAAATCCCAGGGTTGCCGCCACGAAGAGTACTGCCGCTCCAAAACAGGCCAGCAGATTTTTTTTCCAGTTTTTCTCTCTCATTTCTTCTTTCCTGCCTTCTTTCTCAGGCTTCCCCCTCTGCTCTTGATCTTATAGAAAACACCTGCCAGTGCCGCCAGTGCGCTGACGGATACCGGAACTGCCACTTTTCTCATATTTCCTGAAGACTCCCCGGTACCAGTCTCAGTATCTGCATAAGCTTCGCCGGAAGTGGTTGTCTCCTGATCCTGATCTGACGCATCGGAAAGGCCGCTGCTGGTAAGCTTTGTGGTTCCTGTATCTTTGGAATCCGATTTGCTGCCGATGCTCTTTCCGGATTTCAGCGCAGTAGTTCCTGCTGATTTTTTTGTGGATGTGGATTTGGTGGTGGTTCCGGAAGATTTCAGGGAACCGCTGCTCTTTAAGGAGCTTCCTCCAGACTTGGAAGTACTACCGCTTAAGGAACCGTTGCTGCCGAGTTTGGAACCGCTTCCGCTTAAGGAACCGTTGCTGTTGGTACTTAAGCTGCCATTATTTCCGCTGAGAGAACCGTTTCCGGTGCTGTTATTTCCGCTGTTGCTTCCATCGCCATTGTTGTTATCGCCTTCGAAGCCGGGATCCTTGCTGTCCGTCTTTTTCAGGGTGCTCCAGTCCAGTTTCAGGAAGGCAGGCTGGGTTCCGGTGCCTTTGGTAATGGAATCCATAATGGGAACAAAAACCTGAAGCGGCACATAACCGTCATTTTTTGCCTCATCGATCAGCGGGAATGTGACCACATCCGGATAATTGGTTCCGAAATTGTCTGTAACCAGATTGCCGTTGGTGTATTTCTGATAGGAATCCACCGTTACATTGCCAAGAGAACCGGATGGTGCGCCATATTTATCCAGCTTGTAGCCGGTCTTAAAATATTTCAGGGTACCCAGATATCCAAGCTGTCCGTTAATGGTCAGACCCTTGAAGTCCACGGTAATGGAATATTTTCCTTTCTTTACCGTCAGCTTTATGGTGTGATTGATGGCTTCGTTGGACATGGATGCAGATGTTTTGTCAATCTTTACCATGGAGCCTGTGACGGAATACACACCGTCCGCTAGGTTCTTCACATCCAGGCTGCTGTTGCTGCCGTTATTATTTCTGTTGTTGTTATTGTTGCTGCTGTTGTTATTATTACTGCTGTTCGAACTGCTGCCGGAATACTTCTTCTTCAGTCCGCTGACTGCCTTGGAAAGCTTTTTGATCTGTGTATTGACCTGGCTCTGGGTGGCACTGCTGTTATCATAAACCGTCTTTGCGGCAGTGATCGCAGAGTTTAATGTCTTCAGTGTGTCAGCCGTATAGGTATCTTCCCTGCCTGCCATATTGGAAGCCGTGAGAAGCATCTCATGAAGTCCGGTCTTATCCACTTTTGTCTGGGAAGCCTTCTTCATGTTTTTCATCACATAATCCAGGATACCGGTCTGGGCATCGGTTTCTTCCTGGCTGGACTCTTTGTTCCCGTAAACCGCCTTTGCCGTTTCATAAACAGAACGGAGCACATCCATATCTGCGGCTGTATAATGGGCTGTATCTTTCAGATAAGTTTCCGCCTTTGTTAGCGCTTTTTTGATCTCGCGGCGGTCCGTTCCCTGGATGATCAGTCCCTGGATGGCATTGTCTATGGCAGTGACACACTTGTTGACTTCTGTCTGAGAAGCCTCCTCATTGTCATAGACCTGACTGGCCTTATCTCTTGCCCGCTGTAACGCCTCACGGGTCGATGTTTCATACTCTACATCCGTCTCATTCAGATAACTGTCGGCGGTCTCGATGGCTTTCTTAAGCTCACTCTTATCAGAATCTACCTTGACCTTGGTCACCGCATTTACCGCCATGGTAAGGGCTTTTACCTCATTGTCCACAACAGTCTGGTCGATGTTCATGTTTTTATAAACTGCCTGAGCTGCCGCAATGGCATCTGCAAGCATGGCAAGCTGCTCACCGGCATAGCCCTGGCTGTCCTGTTTAAGGGATTTCTGGACATTCTGAGCGTTTGTGATCTGTTTTTTCAGGGCCGCCTTGTCCGTTTCCGTTCCGCTGAGCTGTTTCAGGTCATTCCAGTCCAGATACAGTTTCGCATACTGCTTTCCGCCACCGGCATTGATGGCTTCCATGACCGGAACATAGATCCTGGTCCATACGATGCTCTGGTTCAGCTCTACCGGAATGGTTATGTAATGGGGATATTTTTTCCCTTTTACTGTGGCATCGGTGCCTTTTTTCGGATCGTTGTAGGAATCATAAATGTCATAGTAGGATTCCACACCCACTGCTTTTGCTGTGGCAGCCTCTGCCGCCGGAACTTCATTCTCATCCAGAGACTGTGTTTCTTCCTGAGCCGCAGAAGCCTCTTCTCCAGTCGCTGCACCATCGCTGTCCCCAGAAGCTTCCTCTCCGTCCATAAAAAGTTCGTCTTCTGCTGCATCCTCTGTCTGTGCCTGAGAACTCTCCTCCGCAGCTTCCGTCTCTGCACTCTGCGCCTCTTCCTGATCCTCTGCTTCTGTCTCCGCCATATTCTGCGCCTCACCGGTATCCACAGCCCGGCCTTCCTCTGCGGCCGCATAAGGCAGGGTGTCTTCACTGGTAAATCCCGGAAAATACCACATGTTTGCCAGATAGCCGGTAAAATTCTGCTTGCCAAGCTTGGTAGTCAGGGACGTACATTCGATCCGCAGATGGATGTCATTTCCTTTTTTTATCAGCTGGAAGGGTTTTACCAGCGCTGAGTTTCCCATGGAAACCTGATCTGCGGTAGCATGGTGGAGCAGTCCGCCGATCTGGTATACCCCGTCATAAACCGTATTGGAGTCCGTCTTCTGGTAAAGCGCCTCCGCAGCCGCCTGAAGAAGCTGGATATGCTTATCCACCAGACTCTGTGTGGCAGACGGGTTTGCAGCCACCTGCTTTGCAGACGCAATGGCAGACTTTAACTGCTGTACGGAAGCGTCATCTGAGCCGGAAGTATCCACCGCTTCCGCCTGGGTGATCAGGTCACTTAACACAGTCTTGTCGATACCGCCCCCAAGGTTCTCCTCTGCCTGGGCCACTGCGGATGCCGCGCCGTCGGTCTCTGCCTGGGTGGCATTGCCATCCTCAAGCACAGCCTGAGCCTGGGCACGTACCTGATCCAGTACTTCATATCCATCCTGTGTGCCGTCTGTGTATGCAGCCGCCTCCGAAAGGACCGCCTCCAGAGAAGACTTGTCCGCCTGAGCCACCAGACCATTTTCCAGGATTGCCTGAAGCATCATTCCGCCTGCCCCAAGCTCTTCCTCTGTTACATCTTCTCTTGAAAGAAGGTTCTCCGCTCCCTCAAGAGCAGCCTGAAGGCTCTCACAGCTCTCTGGTGTATACCTGGAAGTATCTGTGTTCTTCGCCTCTTCGATGATCCTGGAAAGTTCACTCTCATCCATGGCATAAACGCCGGATGTGCTCCCCAGGCACAGTGCAGCCGCCATAAAAAACGCACTGCTTCGCTTAAATTTTTTTATCTTCATACCCATCATCCTCCTATGAGCACTTGTTAGCCATGATTAACCGTATCATGAGGAAAAGTTAATGTCAACATACTATCGTCCAAACCGTGCTCACAGGGAACGGTTCTATGATCTCAAAAATCCTTTAAATCCGCCATGTTCCCGATTTTTCGACAAAAAAAAGACCGAAATTTTTTCATTTCGGTCTTTAATCAAGATCCCGGATACACCTGGATATCCGGCTTTTTTTTCACACAGATCCTCTGGTCAGAGCTTCACATATTTCCCGCCTGCCGCATCGGATAACTGTCTGGCCAGCCCCATGCCGAACACGGAATTTTCCGTATCGATCACCAACACCGGCACGCCTTTTCGTTTCAGTTCCTCAGCCGCCTCAAGGGCAAGAGACCAGGGCTTTCCCTCCCGGGTGTCAAAGTTGGCCTTGCCGTCAGTGAGCATCACCAGAATCCCTGTCTCTTCCGGATTCTTCCGTTTTTCCGCCTCCAGGACTTTCAGGGCCTTTCGGATCCCCATGGCAAGAGGTGTATTCCCTCTGGCCTTCAGCTCTTCCATGGGCCTTGCCGCAAAATCCACACTTCTGGTAAAAGGCAGGATCAGTTCTGCTTTTCGGTTCCCGAAAACCACCATTCCTACCCGATCCCTGTCGCTGTACGCCCGCCGCAGGATGGAAAGCACCGCACTTTTCGCAAAAGAAAGCCTCTCTTTTGCCCCCTGGGAACGACTGGCATCCACCAGAAATAAAACAGACACCTTATTTTTTCTCCGGAAGCGTTTCAGCCGGAGATCACACGCTCTGATCTCCCGGTCCTCTCCCCCGATCCTGCCGCTCTCCAGCGCCGCCCGGACGGACGCCGGAAGATCCACCTCACCGGCTCGCAAAATCTCTTCCTGACCGGAGGGAATCACCACAGAACCACTGTGTTTCCCACCCGGAAGCCATTCTTTCCGGGACTGCTGCTCTCTTTTCAGAAAGATCTCCTGTTTCATCCCCTCCAGAACTTCCAGTACCGAATACTCTCTTCCGCTCTGTTTTACCGGAAGGAATACTTCCTCAGAATCTGCCCGTCTTCCTTTTCCCGGATCTAGTCACCCTCCCCGGAAGCTTCCGGCTCCCTGGAGCTCTTTTTCCCGACGGAAAGAATCTCTTCCATTACCTGAGGATCCATCTGTCCGTCTTCCAGAGGATTTTTCCGCATCCGGTGAGGCAGAACATACCGGGCAGCCCGCTCAAGATCCTCCCGGGAAGCCTTTTTCCGGCCTTCCAGTGCGGCAATGGTCTGTGCAGTCCGGATCATTCCGATATCCGCCCGGTGGCCGTCAGTGCCGTAGGCAACACAGATCTGTGCCGCCAGCCTTAACAGCTCCTTTGGGACACGCACCGTCGGCAGAAACTCTCTGGCACTGCGGATCCTCTCGGAAAGCTCTTCCTGAGACTCTTTGTACTTCCGGCAGAAATACCCCGGATTTTTCTCATAGGCCATCCGGTTCTCAATGATCTGCACCCGCTTATCCACGTCTGTCTCTGCTTCCACATCCACCACCATGCCAAGACGGTCCAGAAGCTGTGGCCGCAGATTCCCTTCCTCCGGGTTCATGGAACCGATCAGCACAAACCGAGCTGAATGAGTACAGGAAATCCCTTCTCTCTCCACGGTATTGCGCCCCGTTGCCGCCGCATCCAGTAACAGATCCACGATATGGTCGTCCAGAAGATTGATCTCATCCACATAAAGGATATTTCCGTCTGCCTCTTTCAGAAGACCTGGCTGGAACTGTTTTTCCCCGTCTTTCAGTGCGGCTTCGATGTCGATGGTTCCTGCCACACGGTCTTCTGTGGCATTGGCAGGGATCTCCACCACCCGGCAGTCCTTCATAAGTCCCGGGATGGCACGCACCGCAGTGGTCTTGGCCGTTCCCTTCTGTCCACGGATCAGCACCCCGCCTGCAGACGGGTTCACCAGATTGATAAGGATGGCCTCCTTCATAGGTTCCTGGCCTACAATGGCTGTAAATGGATAATCATAAGTTTTTTCCCGCATCATTCTTCCGCCTCTCCTTCTGCCTCCAGATATGCCTCACGGATCTGGGACAGTTCTTCTTCTGTTGCCTCAAAATAGCCCCGGTTGCTGGCTTCCATCAGCCGCTCCATCATCTTCATGTATGCCCATTTGTTGCTTTGCTGCATCTGTTTCCGGAGTTTTTCATCCCCGGCATAGCACCGGGTCATCCGGGAAAAGGTCTCGCCTGTCACCGCATCGGTGGAGGCTGCAAACCCCATCACATTCTCAAACCGTTTCGCGATCTGCTGCACACCGTGATAATCGTGGCGCATCATCCCCTGAATCCATTCAGGGTTTAGAAGCCTTGTGGCGATCCCACGCTCCAGAGAACTCTTAAGATCCTGCACCTTCACCGTCTCACCGGTGGTATCTGCCACCAGCATGACCGGTTTGCTGCCTTTTTTGTTCTCCACGGCTCTGGCAAGTCCGCCGTAAAATTCATAATAGTGATCCAGATCTGTCAGCTCATACTCCACATTGTTGCGCACCTGGGAAATAAAATCCACATGGTCATACTGCCCGGCCAGCACTTCCTCGGCTTTCACTCCTCGCCTCCGGAAGGAATACCCGTAAGAGAGATCCTCGGTAAAAGAACTTCCGATCTCTGCCGCATCCTTCCAGCTGCCTTTTCGCACAACATCCGTAAGTCGGGTTCCATACTCCCCTTCTTTTGGGCCAAAGATCCTGCAGGATGCCAGATCCCAGACCTCCCGTTCCTCCATTTCGGGATGAGATCTTTGGATCTCTTCTGCAATCTTTCTGGTATTTGCCGTAAAATAACTCTTTTCCGGTCCTTCCTCAAGCCGGAGGATCTGCCGGAGCATGGCATTTAAGTTATCGATCAGGTTGGGATACATGTCCCGGAAAAATCCGCAGATGTGGATCACCACGTCCATACGTGGCCGGTCCAGCTCCTCGGTGGGGATCACCTCCAACCGGTCATCGTAACTGCTCTTTTCCGTTTTCAGACGGATGCCCAGATAATACAGGATCTGTCCGATAGTCTCACCCTGGCTTCTGGAAGTCTCCAGTCCCCAGAGGATCAGCGCCGTAGTATCCGGATACGTTCCCGTCTTCTCATGATAAGCCTCCACCGAAAGCAGCGCCGCCTTCATTCCCCGCTCACAGGCCGTTCTGGTGGGCACCAGCCTTGGGTCAAACTGCACCAGGTTCCGTCCGGAAGGCAGGATCGACGGATTCTTTACCACATCCCCTGCCGTTCCCACCGGAACATAGCCGCCGTCCAGTCCATGTACCAGCCCGTTAAGTTCTGTCTCGTTGATCTCGTGAAGACCATCGGTGATCAGACTGTTTTCATATTCATAAAGCCTCTCTTCCAGAAGATCCAGATCTTTTTCCGAGCAGTTTTCTCCGGAATCTCCTTCCAGAAATCCGCAGCTCTTCCCTGCTTTTGCGATGTTCAAAAGAAGATCCCCACACCGCTCCGGTGCACTCTGGATGCTCTCCCGGTACTCTCCGATCATTTCCCTGAGTTCCTGATAATCTCCATACAGACCGCTCTTTTTAAGCTCCGGTGCCTGATAGCTTACAAGCGTTGCCAGGGAACGGCGCTTGGCGATCATGGCCTCCGAAGGATTTCCTATATAATAGTAATAGAAATGTGGGATCTCTCCCACCAGCTGATCCGGCCAGCAGCTTCCGGTCATGCCGTTATCTTTTCCGGGCAGAAATTCCAGTGTGCCGTGGGTGCCGAAGTGGATCATGGCGTCCGCCTGAAATCCCTCACGGATCCAGTGATAAAAGGCCTGATATTCCCCGGAAGGCTTCCGGTTCCGGTCGTGATATCTTCCCGGATCCCCGCTTTCTCCCTCCGGGTCGCGAAGGGGCTGCAGTCCCAGAAAAACATTTCCCACACAGATCCCCCGAATGGGATATTCTTCTCCCTCAAACTCCCAGGTGATCCCATCTTCCTCTTCCTCGCACCATTGAGGCAGGTTGCAGTGTCCGCCTGTGACAAACACTTCCTGAAGCTCTTCGGGAGAGCGTCCCTCTGTATCATAGCCGGCCTCTTTCAGCCCCTCAAGCAGTCTGGATGCCGAGGCAAAGGTATCCAGAAATGCTCCTCCGAACACATTGCTCTCCCCCGGGGGATAATTATAGAAGATCACCGCCAGCCGCTTCTCTTCCCGTTTTTTCTTTCTAAGTTCCAGCATCCGGGAAAGGCGCGCCACAAAGGTATCGACCCGCTCCGCTATGGGTTCCAGCTGTGGAAAGACCGGTTCTTCTCCCTCTGTGCTTCCACTTCCCATAACCCCTACCGGAAATGTAAGGATCCCGCCGTCCAGCTCCGGAAGCAGGATGCTGATAAGAAACTCTCCGGGATTCACGGCATCCGCCCGCTCCCATTCCTCCCCGGAAACTCTGGTCAGGCAGAAGGGTTTGAAATAGGGAACATCCAGTTCTTTCAGGATTTCCACCGCCTGCACCGCATCTCCACCCATGGGCCCTGCACCCAGGCGGAAGGGCATCAGATTGACCACTGCCGAAACCGGTGTTTTCTTCTGCGTGAGAAATGCCCGCAGTTTCTTCAGATCCCCGTCCTCATTCTGGGAAAATGCAATGGGAAGCAGATTGTACCTCTCTCCCAGTTTCTCTGCCAGAGCCTGTACTACCGGCAGAAAATCATTGGGATAGGAATGTCCGTAAAAAAGCAGGGCCACGGTTTCCCGCTGACTGTCAAAATCCGCCTTCTTCCAGAATTTCGCCGGTGTATCCCAGGTTTCCATGGAAAAAGGATCTTTCAGATAGACGCCGTACTCCATGGTACAGGGTTTCTCCTTCGGGAGAAATTTTCGTCCGCCGTACTGCCGGAGAATAAGATGCATAAAAGATTCCATATCTGTCCTGGTGGCCTGCTGCCAGTAATCGATCAGAAGAAACACGTTCTTCATATCCCGGGTGACTCCAAAAGGCAGCACATTTCCCATCATCATTGCCATCCGCCGCATCCGGTGCATTTTTGTAAGTGCACTGGCGGAGGATTTTTTCTCACCGGTGCCGGATACCTCTGCGCTGTCAGTTCCGGACGTCCCGGACACATTCCCGGGATCTTTTTTCCCGCCGGAACCTTTCATCATTTTTCCCATGGCACCCATGGAAAAAGAACCCAGGCGGATATAGTCCCGAAGTGCGTTTCCAATGACGATCCGATGGCCTTTACAGGCTTTCAGACCTTTTGCCACGATCTCCTGAAGCTCTTCAGAAGCCCCCATGGTATCCACCACCGCCACATCTGCCGTGGCAATATCCTGTATGATCCTTTCCGGTTCCAGAACGTATCGCTGTTCCTGTCCCGCAACATAGAAACAGACGATGGTCAGATCGTCCTCCGGGTACTGCTGTTCATAACGTTTCCGGAATGCCTGGATCTGCCGGAGAGCAGGTACGGAAACCGCTGTTATCGTAATCTTCATAAAATCCCTTCTCCTGTCTGTATCGATCTGTAAAAACTCCTCCGCTGTATCAAGTATAACATACCCTCTGCAAAAAATCCCCCTCTGTCCTGCCGTATGCCAGGGGAAGCATGGGCCGGATGAGGGGGAAATTTGTCAGGTTATCAATTTTTCAGAGCTTATTTCACTCTTACAGTAACAAGAACTGTCTTTGTTCCTGCATTGTAGTTTGCAGTCGCTTTTGCGGAAATCTTCACTTTGATCTTGTAGGTACCTTTCTTCAGGCCCTTCTTTACCGTGATCTTTCCGTTTGTTTTATTTACGGTAAATGCAGAGCTTCCTGCTGTTTTTGCATAGGTCAGTTTTCCCTTACTGCTCACGGAAGCACCAAGGGTAAATACCTGTGCTTTCTTACGAAGTGCATTGTAAGAAACATTTTTGGATGTGATCTTTGTCTTCAGGACCGGTGCTGCCTTGGCAACTTTGACAGTCAGGGTCTTTGTGGCAGCTTTGTAACTGCTGGTCGCTTTTGCAGTGATGGTGATCTTTGCGGTTCCGGCAGCTTTGATAGTCACTTTACCTTTGCTGTCTACAGTGGCAACTTTTGTATTGGAAGACTTGTAAGTCATGGCTGTCTTTGCCTTTGCTCCAATGGAGAATGCCTTGTTACCGTATTTTTTGGAAACCACGTTCTTGCTGTTCTTAACTGCAACTGTGATGGTCTGTGCAGCCTGTTTCTTGATGGTAGAAGGATCTGTCGGAGCCTTCTCAGTCTCAGCGAAATCTGCATCCGCATCTGTGGTCTCTTTCAGTGTGGAATAATCCAGGCGCAGATAAACGTTCTGTTTTCCGGAACCAGGAGTGATGGCATCCATGATCGGAACAAATACCTGAAGCGGGATCTCATTGTTTCCTTCCAGAGCCTCTTCGCACAGCGGGAACGTAATATCATTAGGATAATCCGTTCCGAAATCATCCTTCAGAGTCTTTCCGTTAGAGAACTTCTGAAGAGAATTTACAGTTACCGGAACCAGAGTTCCGCTTGGCTCTCCGGTCTTGGAAACCTCATAGCCACTTGCATAGTAGCTCAGGTTCTTCAGATATCCCTTCAGGGAAGTGATGGTCAGGCTGTTGAAGTTCATGTTCACATATGGAACACCATTCTTTACTACCAGTTTGATGTTGTGGTTGATGGCATTGTTGCTCATGGACATATCCACTTTGTTGACCTTTACCATCTCACCTGTTAATTTGTATACACCATCGGAAAGCTTTGCAAGCTCTGCTGCGCTGGAATCCTCAGAAAGATTATACAGGGTATCCCAGTACAGAGTGATGGTGGAATTGATGTTGAACTTACCTGCGTCAAAGTTTACGCCGGAAACCTCGCCGTTCAGGTTCTTCATGGCATCCACATAAAGATATACGTTGTTCACATAGGTCTGGCTGATGCCGTCAAGAGGAACTGTGATATCCGTAACAACCGTACAGTCACCGATGGTCGGAGCAGTTGCGCTCTCTGTGGAATATGTTACGCCTTCTTTTGTAAGAGGCTGTGTAGTATCACCGTTTGGATAATATCCGTTATAGCCCAGAACATATAGCGGCTCTCCGGTCGTTCCGGAAACCATCTTATAGGTCAGCCACATTTTTCCGTCGTTGTCCACACGAAGGTATGCGCCAGCTTTCTTGCTCTCGCCAACCAGTCCATGGTCAACCACGTCTGTACGGTCTTTCATCTCGATGTAGTAAAGTCCTGGCGCCGGTTTTTCTGTCGGGGCATCCGGGATCACTTCCTGCTCGATCTTTACACCAAGGGCATTCATGGTGGCGTTCTTTATGGCGTTGGAAGAATAGGTTGCTCCGGAAACAGTATCCAGATCGTTGAGCTTCTGGGCATCGTTCATATAGAGGCCGGTAAGCTTTTCCTTCATACCCCTTGTGCTTCCAAGACCATTGATGGCCTTGCTTAAGTACATCTGGTTATCGTCCGCATGGGTTCCCTTGAAATCATTTCCTGCAAGGGCAACATCGGTAATACGGCCATCCTTTACCGTCACCTGGGAGGTAACATTGTAATTACCAAACTGCTCCACCTCGGCTGTGCTGATCTCTGTAGTAAAATTCAGAGACGGATCCCCGGATTCCTTTGCGCCTGCATAGTCGATCTGAAGATAAGCATCCGGCGCATAGCCCATGGCATCTACATACATGCTCAGGTAAACACCGCCTGCCCCAAAGGTATCCTTCGGGATAGCGAAGGAAATGGTCTCCGGAACCTCATGGTTTCCGCTTCCGTCTGCCTTCGGTACATTCTGTGCTGCAGCAACATCTGCATCAACGGTTGCTCCGGATGGCTTCACACCCTGGTAAACCTTGAAGCTATAAGCATAGTCTGTAAGTGTTCCAACGGTTACGCTTCGAAGGTTTGTGGAAAGCTTCGGAGTTCCGTCTGCGTCAAATGTCAGGGTTCCGAATTTACCCGGGCATGCAACTGCCGCACTGTCCTGCTCCAGGTTATGGGCATTCTTCAGGGTAAGGGGAACAATATAAGTCTTAGAAGTGTCAAAAGCAACTCCGTTAAGAGTCACAGTTCCGGCTGCCTCTGCTGCCGGCGCAGTTCCATCGGTAAGGCCGAAAGGATCTGCCTCATCAGAATCGCTCTCTAACGTATTCTGGGAAAGATCCAGAGAATCTGCATCTTCGCTCTCCTCCAGCTCCATATCCTCCTGGGCAGCAGGCTCTTCTCCGTCTGCCTCCTGTTCTTCCTGTACATCTTCTGACGGAGCTTCTGTCTCAGATTCTTGCACATCACTTTCCTCTGCAAAAAAATCTCCGTCTGTGGCCTCTGCATCTGCTTCTGTGGACAGGTCCTGTGTCTCTTCTGCGCTCACTACGTCAGGCTGATCCTCTGCCATGGCCGTTACCGGAACCATGGAAGTTGCCATCATGGAGGCAAGAAGAACTGCGATTACTTTCTTTTTCATTCTTTCTCTGCCTTTCTGTTATTTGTGCTTTTGTGCCCGGACAAATAGCCGCTTGTTGTCTCAGGCAAACTCTATACTGGCATTGTAACCACGATTGTTAGTCTCAGTCAACTGTTTTTTCGCCTTTGGTTCCTTACGGGAACGGTTTTAAAATTTTAAAAATGCTTTAAATACAGGCTTTTCCGGACTTTCTGCACAAAAAAAGGCCGATTTTTTTTCATTTCGGCCTTTAATCGATATTGACAAAATCCCCCGGCTTTTAGGAGAAAAAGCCGGGGGATTTCACATAAGTGGAATCTGTTGATCCGAAGATCCGTAAATTATTTAACTCTTACAGTTACGGTTACAGTTCTGCTTCCTGCAGTGTAGTTGCCTTTTGCTGCGGATTTGATCTGAACTTTTACTCTGTAAGTGCCTTTCCTGAGGCCTTTTTTAACTGTGAGCTTACCGGTCTTGCTGTTTACGGAAACTGCTCTGGATCCGGAAAGTTTCTTGTAAGTTAAAGTACCTTTGCTGTTTACAGAAGTGCCAAGTGTAAATACCTGTGTTTTCTTCTTCAGAGCGTTGTAAGAAAGGTTCTTGGTTCCGATCTTTGTCTTGATGGTCGGAGCTTTCTTAGCGATCTTGATAGTCAGTACTTTGGCTGTTGCTGCTTTATAAGTGCTGGTTGCTTTTGCGTTAATGGTGATCTTTACAGTACCGGCAGCTTTGATGGTAACTTTACCTTTTCTGTCTACAGTTGCGATCTTTGTGTTGGAAGACTTGTAAGTTAAAGTAGTCTTCGCTTTTGCTCCAAGGGAGAATGCCTTGTCACCGTATTTCTTGGAAACCACATTTTTGGTGTTCTTTACAGAAACGGTGATAGACTGTGTTTTCAGCTTGACAAGTTTTGCCTTGGCATCGGTAAGAGCCTTGGTTGCTGCTGTTACCTCTGTATCGGAGAAATCTTCACCATTCAGGACTGTCTCTGCGGCTGTGATGGCTGCTTTGTATGTCTTGTAGGATGCTGCGGTGTAGTCTGCTGCTTTTACCTTTTTGGCGGCTGTGATGGCAGATTTCAGAGCGTTGATAGAAGTCTCTGTAGCTACCGGCTGAAGAGCGGTTACTGCATCGTTGAATGCTTTGATCTGCTCTTCTGTGATATCCTCATCGATTGTTCCATCCAGTGTGTCATAGAGATCTTTTGCCGCCTTGTAGCTTGCCTTGGTGTAAGCAGAAGCATCCAGAGCTTCAAAAGCTCTCATGTTTTTACCAAGATTTGTAGATGCTACTGAGAAAGAACCATCTTCGTTCTTGGTAATTGTATACTGGGCAGCTCTTACTGTATTTTCAAGAAGGGCCTGTCCATCTACAGCATTTCCGTCTTCATCCTGCGCTCCAAATGTCCATGTACTATCCTGAACATATGCAGCGCCGGAACCTATTGCCGGATTAATTACTGTTGTTCCAATAATTTTAGTACCATTGATAACGTATAATTTACCAATAGAAACATACTGAAGCACTGGTGTTTCACAAGTTACATTATCAAGAATCAGGCCAGAGTCAAAATTCTGCTGAGAAGTAAATGCCCATCCATTAGCCACCAATTTTCCACTCTTATCTGCAGAACTGTCAATCACACGGCAAGTTCCACTGAAAGAAACCATTCCCTCTGCAAGTGTCAGTGTATGTCCATTCAGATCCAGTGTCATATTCTTGTAGTTTGTTTCAGAACTTGTGCTGATATCTTTGTTCAGTTTTACTGTCTGTCCTTCACCGGCAAAAGAAACGATCAGGTCTGCTTTATCCTCTCCCAGTTTCTCTGCTTCACTGCCATCTGCATTGTAGATGGTTGCTACCGGATCTGCAACAGTTCCATCCAGATCATCTACCAGTGTATAATATCCGGCATAATCACCTTCTGTTACTTCTCCCAGTTTTTTATTTGCAGGAGTTTTGTATGAATTATTATTTACAAGCTTATTCGCACTCTTGAAATAACCACCTTCGATTACTACCGGTGCTCCAGACGAATTGATTGCATAGCCTCTCTTACCTTCAGAAGTGTAAACACCGCTTTTGATTGTTACAGTTCCTGTTCCGTATGATTTAACAGCTGCTCCACGGGAGTCATTAGTTGAAACATCCATGTTTTCCAGTGTAACATCACCATTACCACTAAAGGTTATACCATTGCTGATTTTATCAGCTCTGACCGTGAGTTCATCTGCTTTAATAGTAACACTACCACTTACTGTATTACCGGTAAATGTTGCAGCACCACCTTCATTACTATACTGACTATAGCTCCACAGTGTTGAATTTGTAACCGAAACTTTTTCTCCCACACAGGAGGAAACTTCCATTCCCTTATCAGATGTACAATTATCTACTGTCACATCAATTCCGTTGGACATATTACTAAAATATACATTATTATTACTTGTAGTATTGCCTACAGCTTGTAATGTATTAACCAGTGCACAGTTTTTCAGTGATACCGCAACACGAGGAAGTCCAGCCAGATAATTCAGTGAATTATAAGACATTGCATTTCCAATCTGTCCGTCAATCGTAACACCTTCTGCAGACAAGGATCCCTTTTCTACAGTAATGGAAGCACTGGAATTCGTATTGCTTACATATTTCTCACGGGTGAGCTTACCTGTTTTTTCCGTACTGCTGTCGATGATCGTTACATCACCTTTGATACGGATCAGGTTGTCTGCCTGGTTCAGTGCATGACCATTGAGATCCAAGGTACCGCCACGGATGATCAAGTCATCACTGAGAGTCACATCTGCATCCAGTTTTACAGTACTTCCTGCTTTCATGTTCTCAAGCTGTGTCTGTACATCCGGTGCGATCTCGTAAGTTTTTTCTACGGTAGAAGTTGCACTTGTATCATCGCTTACTTTCTTTACATTATTCCAGTCAAGGCCAATGCAGGCATCCTGATAAACGCCCATGATCTCAATGTGCATACGGGTTGCAACTACGTTCTGTTTCAGATCCGGCACAGTAAAGCTAATCTTGGTCGGTTTTCTCTTTCCTCCAAGGATACCCAATTTATCTACATGTGCTTTATAACGGGCACCTTTAGCAGAATTTGCAGTTCCATTGAGGAAATCCTGAGTATTTTCATAAATGGACCAGTCATCTGCACCACCGGACTGTGCAGATCCCAAAGCATCAGAAGTAACTGCTCCTAAACCAGTTGTAAGAGTTGCAGTTCCATCTTCATGGATTACCAGAGTTGCATCTCCTGTGAAGCATCCGGATGCCATGGATGTATGTTTCATGTAATCTTTGGTTGTATACTGCTGTGTAGCATCAATATGTCCTGCATTCAGAAGATTGATCGGAAGGCTGTAGGTTCCAGGTGTGAGTTTCTTTACGAAATCTCCACGTCCAACTGTCACTTCCATGGAAACTGCTATCAGTTTATCCATTGCTGTTTCCAGTTCATTGGCAGCACCTTTTACCTCATCTTTACTTCCACGATTGTCAATGACATCTTTTGCTCTCTGAATCACAGCTGCAAGGCCTGCCTCTTTCCAGCTGTCTTCCGTATAATCTTCCTCTTTCAGTGCCTCTGCTTCTGTAAGCTTCTGTAATAATACTGTTGTATCGTAAGCTTTTACCAGACGTCCTATCGGAGTGTTCAGAAAACTTTTCTTGCTTGCAAGAACCTTTTCTGTCTCACGGCCATTGATTGCTGTTTCCGCATTTGTGATCGAAGTCTGAAGATTTTTCCACCACTGCTGTACACTTTCTACAGTATAATCTGTTTCTACCATTGCTTTTGCCTGGTCAAGAAGTGCCAGAAGTTCTGCCGGGTCACCAGCTGCTTCAAGTTTGCTTACTACATCTGCCAGTGCAATATTCGCCGCATCCACAGCCTCCTGAGATTCTTTTTTCTCCAGTGCTGCTTTGGCTGCTGTCTTAGCTGCATCAATGGCATCCTTATTTCCGTCCCAGGATGCCTTGGTGTATGCCATCTCATCAAGGGCATCTGCCTGTGCGATGGTTGCCTCCAGTGCGGATGTGTCTACTGCTGCGGCATCCTTCTCTGCGTTTGCATAATCAGCTTTCAGAAATGCATCCTGTGTTCTTCCTGCTGCCATAGTCATGGTTACATATACGCCGTCCTGGGCTTTATCCGGGATTGCGAATGTAATGCTGTTTACATTTCCGTCTTTATCGGTTGTATACTCTGCTGCTGTCGCTTCCGTTCCTACAGCTCCCTTGTATACCTTCCAGTCTGTTGCATAAACAGTCTGTCCCATCATGGTGATGGCCTGGATCGGTACGGTCAGTTTAGCGCTTCCGTCTTCTGCTACTACCAGAGTTCCTTTTCCTGCGATGCAGGCGTTTGCCATGGATGCTGCTGTGGTATCGTCTGCCTTCATCATGGATACCGTTACTTCGTAGCTGCCTTTTTCCAGATTGGTGTTTGTGCTTCCAAAACCAGTCTGTACCGTACCGGTAAGTTCAGCTGCCGGGCTCTCCTGTACCAGCGCCGCATCACTTTCTCCGTCAGAGAAGCCGTCCTCGACAGCAAGCTCAGCCTCTGCTGCGTCTTCTGTCTCTCCCTGCTCTGCATTCTCGTCGGTAGCAAGTGTCACGTCCTCTGTCTCATCGCCAGCTGCTTCCTGTACTTCTTCTGCAGCTTCCTCTGCAATGTCTGCGGAAGCTTCATCCTGGAAATCCACTTCTGCCGCAGATACCGGCACGATGGATGTTGTTGCAATCAAGGCTGCCATCGTACAGGATGACAGGCGAAGCCATAAATTCTTTCTTCTCATTTCTTTCCTCCTTATGTGGTAAGGTGTCGCACACCCTTCTTTTAAGCAGGCCAGGGCACATTCTCTCCTGTTACCCATGTCTAACTCTCTGCTGTCATTTAATCACAAGTGTTAGTTTGGGTCAACTATTTTTTCGTTTTCCGTTCCCTGCGGGAACCATTTATATTTTTCAAAAATCCCGTAAACATGGGCATTTCCGGATTTTTGGCACAAAAAAAAGCCGATTTTTTTTCATTTCGGCTTTTAATCGGTCTGATTATTTTCTACAGCCAGAACATCAGAAGTGCGGTGCTCTCCGGCATATGGGCTTTGCCTACGCTGCAGGTAACGGTGATGGAGACCATTCCCTTTACGTTTCCCAGGTGGGTCTTCATGAAGCGGCAGGCACTTAGGGGAATGCGAACTTTGCCCTCCCGGATGGCGGCTTCGTAGAGCTGGCCCTGGTCTACGTATTTCAGGGATGAGAGCCTTCCCCGCATATCTGCCCCGTCGATCCGGGAATGGGCGTGCATCTCACGGGTGGTCAATTCCAGCCAGCTTCCTCGGGTATTGTTCCGGATGCAGGCCAGATGCTCGAACCCGTTGTTTGCCATGGAAAGCTTCGTTGTGCCTTCTGTGTTCAGCTGATAAATGGCAATTCCTACTTCGAAGCGGCCTTTTTCCAGCACATGATCCAGATAATAGAGGCTTCCTTTTTCTGCATTTGTCTGGTTTCGGGATTCCTTTACCTGGCCGGAATTTCTGGTCATTGTCATGAGAAGGCTGTAATCTACGTTCTCAATGAGCTGTCTTGTTTTTTCGGGGATCTCGGATGCCGCGATCCCGATCCGTTCCAGATAGGCGCCGACTTCTTTCAGGATCCTCTGGTATGTTTTCAGTGCACGGGTACCCTTTTCGGTAAATTCATAGCCTTCACTCAGATATCCTGCACCAATGCATTCTTTAAAAAAGCGGCTTACCGGGCCATGGCTGACTCCGCAGGTATCGGCGATCAGCGCCACGCTGCCTCGTTTTTTGCCTATTTTTGCCAGTTCTGTCAGATAGCGGATCTGCAGCATGGATGGATGGAGCAGTCCTTCAGTGTTTTCTTTTTCCATAAGCTTCCTGCCACTCAAAATGTGATTAAACATACTCACATCGAGATAATGCAGATTCTCACGAATACCGCTTACTGTTTCTTTGTGTATGCTTTTGAGTAACCGGAGTTATCTCTACTCACAGATCCTAAGTACACTCCACAGTCGTTAATTCCCGAAATAGCCTTCGGTACATACTTACGTTTGCGGGATCATGCAACTTCGTAAGTCTCTGCATCTCTCAGATTCAGTGCTGCATTGAGATCTCTGTCCTCAATATATCCACATGTGCATCTGTAGATCCTGTCTGAAAGTTTCAGATCTTTTTTAATACAGCTGCAGCAGTGGCAGATCCTGGAAGATGGATACCATCGGTCAACTACCCTCAGTTCGATTCCATTTTCAGCACATTTTGTTTTCAATTTTGTCCGGAATTCATAGAATTTCTGGGACGCAACTGCTTTTGAGAGATGCCGGTCCTTCATCATCCCGGATATGTTCAGATCCTCAATCGTTATATGAGACGGCTTGGTTTTCACTATCTCAGATATTACCTTGTTGATATGATCTGTACGGATATTTTCTATCCGATGATGAAGTTTCTGTACTTTAAGCTTTTGTTTGCATATATTTGCTCTTTGAGTGGACTCTCCTTTCTTTAAGTTCTCATATTTACGGGAAAGCTTTCGCTGTGCCCGTCTTAATTGTTTCTCAAGTTTTCTGATCCGTGCTGTTTTATTGATATTTCTGTATACAGTTCCATTTGACACAACTGCAAAGTCTTTCAGCCCCAGATCGATCCCGATCCCATCAGTGAGATTTCCATCTGCTTCCGGAGCAGGTATATCGACAAGTGCAGACACATAATATCTGCCTGCTTTCACGGAAACTGCCCCGCTTCGGATCACATATCCATCCTTAGAGGTCGGAATGTAACCTTTTTCTTTCAGCCTTACCCAGCCAAGTGTTGGGATCTTGATCCTGTGACGTTCACAGAGACAGTCTTTGGGATTATTCTTTACAAAATACATTTTTACATCAGATCTTCCTTTTTTCTTATATCTCGGGAAACTACTCTGATGATGAAAAAATCTTGAAAAAGCGGTACAGGCATTTTCGATTGCATTCTTTACCGATTTGGAACTGACTTCTCTGATCCAGAAATATTCCGGATGCCCTGGAAGGTATTCATTGTTCAGCCATACACTGAACGACTTGCCGCTCATAAATCTTTCACCGGCATCATAACGTTCTTTATTATGAAACAGGTAGAAATTATAAATATATCTGCATGTGCCGATTGTCTTATGTATTTTGATCTTCTGCTCTTCTGTAGGATCGATCTCTGTCTTGAAGCTCTTCAGCAATCTCCTCATCCTTTTCTATCTGTTTTTTATACTTACGAAGTCCATATAATCTACAGGAAAACACATGAAGGATGGAAATAATATCCTGTACAAGTTCTTCCTGTGGTGACAGTTCTTCATTGTTCACCACCAGTATCGTTGTGTGGAATCTCATGCAGAATCTTTCAAACCAGTCGTATCCAAAACGGATAAATCTGTCTTTATGCGTGATCACTATGGTTTTGACCTTCTGCTCCATGACTTCGTCCAGTAATCCATTCCATTTCTTGCGGTTATAATTAAGTCCGCTTCCATAGTCTTCAATGCACTGGTCTACGATCATTCCTCTGGCATTACAGAACTGACGCAGAAATGCTGTCTGATCTTGAAGATCATCCCTTTGGTTTTTGGTAGATACTCTTGCATAAATAACAACTTTTCGTTTATCATGTTCTATATTTATACCTTTAAATTGAAGATACTGGTCATATGTGTAATAACGCCTGTCTGTTGGAGTTCGGTTTGCTTTTAAGATTCCCTCTCTGTCCCATCTCTGAAGCGTTTTTACAGAAACACCTAATAATTCAGCAAAATCTTTTGGTTTATAATTTGTGATATTTGATGTGTTCATAATATACCTCCATAAGTATATTTAAACACATTTAATATCTTTTTACAATATATTTAGTTACTTATATCATCCTCCTA
>ERZ791834.470-NODE-470-length-28874-cov-6.0475_pt1 | contig 28874 bp, 41 predicted proteins | sample MGYA00510293_ERZ791834 | MGnify/ENA primary metagenome ERZ791834 (study PRJEB30046, sample SAMN00715253) | human gut metagenome | study: EMG produced TPA metagenomics assembly of the A metagenome-wide association study of gut microbiota in type 2...
GTCAATGCCATTCTGGCGGAGAATATACTCAAATACCATCTCCGGCATACCACCTATCACCACCATTACAATGTAAATAATTGTCCGATAATTGTTCAGAAGTCATTTGAGCCGGTAAATCCGGCAGATATTGATGCATCAATACCGTAATCTCTTTTTTCGTTTTCACAATATTGTAAGGTTTCAGCGGATTATCCGTATCTTCCAAAATTCCCAATTCTTTCATCAAATTGATATAAGGTAAGATACTTTGTTTCGTTTTCTTAAATCCCAATGCTGTGATATGTTCTGACAAGTATTTTGCAGATGTATATCCACGTTCATCTTCTATAATCAATTTCATTACAAGAGCGATTACCGTATTTTCCTGGCGATTCATCTCATCAGCAGGACTGTAATTGATTAAATCAGACAAACCATATTTTAAAGTAATTTCCGGCATTCCTTCTTTATCTACGTCAATTCTCTCAATCAACAGTTCCATATCTCTTCGGTCAAGAGTTCCACCTGCAATGATTTTATCAACTACATCCAATGCATTTCTCAATTTATCCTTTACATCCGGTGTTTCTATAGTAGTTTCGTTCAGTTCTTTTTCCTGTATCTCCAAACCATGAATCTGCGCCAATAGATCCTTTTGCATGGAATCATAGGTTTCATGGATCAAATCCTCATTTTCAGATGCTATGGATAAATCTTTTATCTTCTGTGTTAAAAGTACCCGCAGTTGATTTTTTCGGTTTTGAATTTCTTCCTGAATGTCCTGTCGTTTTTCTGCCAACGTTTTCTTTTCTGCCTCAAAGTCCCTCATATCATATGTGGAAATTACTTCACAAAGCGCTTCTCTGCACAGTTTAATATAATTCAGCACATCTTCCATCAAATCATTTTCCTCAATCAGATGTGCTTTCTCACAATACCGCCTGCCTTTCGTATTATAGGTAGTACAAATATAATATTTTCTTTCTCTGCTGGATGTTTGACGCTTAATCGGTGTCAAACGACTTCCACAATCCTTACAAAACAAACAGCTTCCAAAAGGATTGGGAATTTCTGAACCGATCCATTCCCCCCTGCTTCCACGATAATTTGTGCGATTACGCTTTTCTTTTAATTCCTGCACAAGAGAAAAAGTGGATTTATCAATAATTGCCGGATGATGATCTTCAAAAATACACTGTTCTTCTTTTGGAACACGTTTATCCTTTCCATGTACTGTATTTCTGGCACGTTTTCTCAAACGAAAAGTTCCAATGTAAAAATCATTATCTAATAATTCCTTCACCATGCTGTCAGACCAAATGGTTGCAACTTTCTTTTTGCTTATGCGACCTTCTTCCATTTCCCGTTCCCGCTGTACCATAGAAGGCGTTGGGATACCCTGGTCAGTCAAATAATTTGCTATTTTGCGATAACCGGATCCTGAGATATAAAGATCGTAAACCATTTTGATAAATTCTGCCTCTTTTGGAACGATTTTGATGATACTTTTGTCTTTCGTATCCCGACAATATCCGAAAGGCGGTTTTGTCATAAGAGTACCTTCTTTTTGTCTGGCTCCGATCGCTCTTTTGATTTTCTTACTGGTATCTTTTACATAACGCTCATTGAACCATGTTTTAATTCCAATGGTGTCGTCGCTGGAATCGAAAGAATCGTAATTATCATCAATGACAATGAGATGTTTTCCCCGTTCCTGAAATTCATCCAAAAGCAAAAGAACCTTCGCATTATGTCTGCCAAGGCGAGAGAAATCTTTCACATATACGGTATCAATATCTTTATCCAAATCAGCCATCATCTGTTGAAATCCTGGTCTGTCAAAAATATAACCTGATACTCCGTCATCTTCATACCATCGGTCAATAACCATTCCATGGTCGGCTGCATATTGGTTGATAATTAACTTCTGATTTTCTATAGAAACATAATTTCTCTTATCGTCATCTCTTGAAAGACGCACATATCCAGCATTCATGTCTTCATCCTTTCTGAAATATTATTTATAGAATAATGTAATTTAATTATATATTGAAAAATCCTTTTCGTAAACGGATTCTCATATAATTTTACAATGAATTATATTACTGTGAACAGTAATATAATAAGGGCGAGAGAATGTCTCCCGCCCATAGAAATTACTGATCGATTTCTTTTATATGGTTTCGAATCAACGCTTTTATTCCATTATGTATATTTTTATCCGACTGCCCATCCGCAAATGTGACAACCCGAAAACCTATTTTCCTATATTTCTCCTTATCTGCCTCAAAGTCTTCTGATGATGTATAATCTGTTCGCCACAGGTAATACGTAGGTTTCTGCAGAGCTATCACACCCTTTCGATTTCTGATGTCTATACTAAGATATAAACATCAGATTGTTTTTGTGCCTGTCTGCTCTATAATATTTTCAGTCTGACTTAATTCGGCAGTAGCAAATCTGCTTTTAATTGTTTTATCGGAAGATAGGTAGTTACGCGGTATCTTCGGTCAATTACGCTGAATACAATTCCAAGAGCATACTCAGAATTTCGTTCTGTGCCAAGACCATCCAAAATTAAAAGTTCATATTTTCTTTTACCTTTCTGAAAAATTAAGGAGACGGATGCCGGCTTTCCCAAAGAGATTTTTATGCTTTATTAAAATTCTCTTTTTATATCTCCTAATATAACGAAATGGAAAAAGCTCATTTTACAGGGGGGGAAGAGAAAAAATTTAGAAGAGCAAGATCCACCCGTGTTTAACGTTATCGCGTTTCCGCCTCCGTTCACCTTATGAGTGTTCTCTTGATAATTCGAAAAAGAAAAAATGAAAAAATACTATTTTTAGATAAGTGATATTCAGAGTGTCTTAGATATTTTATGATACTCTTACAATATGATTCTGCTAATTTTTGATTATAAGAAGATTGTAGTATTCTGTGTTTTAAAATTCAATTTTGAATTGTAATTCTCAATCACACAAAATCGAAAATCAAATGCGTTTTTTCTAAATACAAGTATTGTGAAACTAAAATGCTTATACTATAATTTACTTATGCTAAAGTGGAGGAATATAATAATGTCGGAATACGGATTGACTAAAAAGGATTGGGCTTTGTTCAGAGAAAAAATTTCAGATTGGCAAGAAGCCTATATGAATAAATTGAATAAAGAATATATTGAGTTATTGAGTGGTGAAGGAAGACCTTCTGAAAAATTCTGGACTTTAGAAGAGCGAATTCGCAACGATAAAAAAGATACAGGTGTACAGTTAAAAATGAGTCGTTCTAATTGCATTCCTAACATTATTTCGCTTCTAAATGAAGGAGTTATCACGATGGAAGATTTAGATGAATTTAGCGATGAATTGAAGGGAACTATTCTTATGTATTGTTGATAATAAAATTGATATATAATATTTATAGATTGCAACAAAGTTAAGGAGGGAGCGAATGAATTTAGAAATATATCAGAAATTATGTTCAGAATCAAAAATCCTTTGGACACAGCATTGTCTGCAACGAATGCAGGAAAGAGATATCAGTCGTGCCGATGTAAAAAATGGAATTGCAACTGGCGAAATTATAGAAGATTACCCTGAAGATTATCCTAATCCAAGTTGCCTGATTTTTGGATATAATGTAAATGGACGAATTTTGCATATTGTTGCCGGGTGTGATAATATAAATATATATATCATAACGGCATATTACCCAGATACAAAGAAATTTGAAGATGATTTAAAGACTCGAAGAAAGAGGTGATGGATATGTGTATGTATTGTAAAAATAGTACCACGGTCAATAGCACAACAACACACGTCGTAAATTATAAAAATTGTATTATTGTAATTAAAAATGTTCCATGCCTTGAATGTGATCAATGTGGTGAAAAATATTATACAGACGAAGTTGCTGAACGCCTTGAAATGATTGTTGATATGGCAAAGAAATTAATGCAGGAAATTGCAGTTATCGATTATCCACAGGTAGCTTAATAATTTCGGCGGAAATATCATTGCTGGTATTTCCGCCACTTCTTTTTATATATTCTTCGCACTGTTCATCCCATCCACCCAGTTACATAAAATTACAATACTCTCTAAATTTACATTAATATATGTACGCCACCTTTTCGCCCACCAAGTACTTTCTTTCCTTTTAGATCATCCCATGAGAAATCCGGCATTTCTTCCCGGGCGACAAGGAAGTTGCCTGCGCGCTGTGTCAGCTGTGCAAAGTTGACGACATAATCCTTTGCCCCTTCGTTGTAAGTGTAGATGGAAGCTTCTGATCCCATAAAGCCGATATCTGCCTCGCCGGAGAGAACGGCGGTCATTGTCTTATCGGCGCCAAATGGGGCAATATAATTAGTACAAAATAATTTACAAAAAATCTACCTCTTTTATTGTGCAATCATCATTAAGGTGTATCTGTTTTATTATGGACCGCCAAAATGCCCTACGATTCTCAAGTGATAAAGAATCATACATTTCTTTAAAGTCTGTCCGCAGAAGCTTTTCTAGCTCAGAATAATTGCGTTTCGGTTCTTCAAGTGAAGGATCAGAGGCAGCGAAAGCGAGTTCCTCTTCTAATCGCTGGTATTCTTCATCGTAATAATCGAAAGATATTCTTCCCTTTTGGAATAGCAAATTAAGTCTTTCCATCTCCTTACTCAGCTGTGCAGGATTTTTTGCTTTGCGAACTTTCTTTTTCTCCTCATTAATTTTATTGCTTCTTATTTTATATTTTTCATATTCACTAGATAAATTCTCGAGCAAATATTGTTCGATAAGATTCTGACTTACGCGGTGTCTATTTGGACAAAGATGATCAGCTAAAGCTTTGTTGCAACGGTAATAGCAGTAGGTACGCTTTTTACCGGTTTTGCGGTTTGAAATTGATGAGCATCCGGTTCCGACCAATTTCTGACCGCATGAAGGGCAGCGCATTAGACTTGTAAATAGATATACTCGACCTGATGGTGCCCGCTTTACATTACGGACGGAGATTTCTTGGATTTCATTCCATTCTTTTTCTGTAAGATACGCAGGACAGTAGGGATATCCTCGATATGTACCCTTATAAAATTCGCTAGAAAGCATAGTTTTAAGCATACCATAAGAAAAATAGATTCCATAAGTGCGCTGCATGTATTTCAGCGCATCTTGTTTTCCCTGATGTTTTTTATAATGCCGAAAGAAGTCTATTACCATGCGTTCCGTTTCGGGATCTTTAATCATACATTTTTTTCCGTCAACTACACCAGATTTATAGCCGAATGGCATATTTGCTTCGCCGAAAATCAGACGTCCATTCTTGATAGATGCTTCGTTTACAAATTTAATACGTTCGGAGGTTGTGTCAACTTCATTTTGTCCAAACGATAGTACGACATTTAATTGCAGCCTGCCATCACGAGTCTCCATGTTGATTCCGGGTTCAGACGCGGAGATCCACCGCACACCATATTCGTCAAGAACGTCCTGCACCTTATAGAAGTCTGCTAAACTACGAAACCAACGGTCGAGTCTCCAGAAGAGAATCACATCAATTTTCTCCTGCTTTACATCCTCTATCAGAGCATGGATAGCTTTTCGTTTCTTAAGTTCCTTTCGTGCGGTTTTTCCCTCGTCTGCATACACTCCAACGACAGACATGTTATGTTCTTTGGCATAGTGCTCTAAATATTCTTTTTGCGCTTGTAGGGATTTTCCATGTACACTTTGCTCGAAGGTAGATACACGGATATAGATAGCACATCTCAAAATTTTTTCAGGCATTTTATATCACTCCTTCGTTAATTATATTAAAAATAAGTATAAAAATAACAGCCATCGAATATATGTTTCGATTGCAAGGCTGTTTCGAAGATGATACAATATATTTGCAAACATGTCGTACATCTTCGGATGTATGTTAAGCCGTTCAGTGCTGGTAACACTGGGCGGTTTTTCATTTTTATTGCGGAGGATTACAAATTCCGCAAGGTTCGTAGTAACCGCGAACCTCGGACAAATGTTTTTCTATTTTCGATTTTAAGGTTCTGCATCCGGCACTATGGTATTTAGAGCCGGTATTTGTTACATATACAATAGGATCTTCTTGGCTTTGCTGCGCAGCCTGTTCTTGTGCTGCTTGTGCAGCAGCCTGCTCTTGTGCGATTCGTTCTTGTTCCGCTAATGCCGCTTCTTGTTGCACCTGCAACTCAGCTTGTTTCTCTGCTTCTTCTTGTGCTTGCTTTTCTGCTAATTCAGCAGCTTCTCTCTGTGCTTTCTCTTCTTTGCTTATAACTGTAAATTTCTTCTTTTCACTCTTAATATCTTTCCCAGCAGTAAACCAAATTTCTGTTTCCCCAGGATTTTCAAAAGTAAGCACTGCCTTCCCATCTCTGAATTTGAAATCAACCAAATCACTTTTTGGCATTTCTACATCTTTGAGTTTTGCATCACTTGGAATAGCTGCGACTTCAAGCTCAATCGTATCTCCGACAGTAGCTTCCGTGTTCCCCCACGTAACTTCTATGCCACTTAATTTGGTAGGTGCATTAAGATAGCCAAAAGTAATAAGCGAGGTAATTAGTACCGCTGCGCATATAGTTACGTTTCTCGCACGTTTTTCGGCGAATTTCTTGCTTTTAGCAAGATATATCATAATTGGAATTGCTGGTATCCAAAAATATGAATATATCGTCATTGCAAAGGCGATAAATATTACAAATACAAAGAATCCCAGACACCCCGATCCGCCGCTGTTCGCATTTCTTTTGCTCATTATTCAATCCCTCTCTTTAACTATTGTCCTAATGTTTCTAGAGAGTTAAGCATATCTTCCGCGCTCATCCCAGAAGTGGAAGCGGTGTAAGCATCTGTAATCTGAGCAGAGTATTGCGTGTAAATTTCCATTAATTTATTAGCCCATTCTTCATATACACTGTATTCGTCACCATTTTTCTGCATTAGAGTAGCCATTTCAGTCACACCTTGATTGGATATTTCAGCTAATTTTGATATTTTAGTATTAGATAATTCAGCAAGCGCAGTTATATCGTTTGCAACAGCAGCAGATTCTGTATTATATTCTTCAACAAGCCCCGGTGTTGCATCCGCAATTCTTTTACTGTAATCATCAAGAATTGTTTGATATGTGACTTCAACTTTCGGTTCTTTAGCTTCTTCAGCCTTTTCTTTCTTTGCAGCTTCAGTCTTTGGAGCTTCTGCTTTCTTTGCTTCTTCCTTTTCTCCTCCGCACGCTACAACAGATAATGACATAGTTGCCGCCAATAACAATACTACAAGTTTCTTTTTCATTTTTGTTTTCCTCTCTCTTTCCCCTGCAAAATTTTCTTTTGTAACGCCACATTTATATATAATCTCTTAAGAGTTATATATCGATATGTTCCCCGACAATCAAGTTTGGGATGAAGTAGATAACATAGTTATCAATAGTAGTACATATACCATATTTGTCTCGGTAGCAATCAATAGCCTCCTGCAAGAATTCCTCTGTCACTTCGAGAAATTCTGCTATTTCATGCCTGCTTTGGCATCCGGCATTAAAAGCATCTATGATGCCACGCAATCCGATCATCCGGTTGTACCCATGTAATCGTCCTTTTTGCTCCTGCTTTAAATTTTCAATATTTTGCAGATCAACTATATCACCGACAGCAGTATGGTAATGTCCAATTTCTTCTGCCAAAACACAAGCCTTTTCTACTGATGTTTCTAATCTATCGGATATTGCAATTCTATTTTTATATATCAAGCCATCGCTACTGGATAGAGCTTTTTCACGGACAACAAGTCCGTTATTACTTGCTTCTTCCAAAAGTTCTTCGTAAATCGTCATTGTGTTACTCCCATTCAGAGTCATCCATCATAATGTCTTTATCATGTTTTCTCATTTCATCGGTTACTTTAATATCAGTACGTTCGTGAGCTGCCATCACAGATAAATCATCATCCATTTGTTGTATGGATAGTAGTTGTTCGATGTAATTATCAGCTTTTCTTCTATTTATCTCAATCAACTGCAAATATTTTTTAAAATGATTCTTTTCTTTCGGAGATAATGCTCCAATGTTATCGATTATGTTATCGAGATTATCATTTTCAAATACATTTTCGATGGATTTATCGGTAGATGGCTCTAAATCCATAAGATAGGTTGGCGAGCAATCAAAAATTTCTGACATTTTCGCAATGGTAGAACGCTTTATATTTTTAACTCTTCCATTTTCATATTTTGCTATTGCAGATTTTTGAAGCCCCAGTTTTTGCGCAAGCTCTTCTTGGGTGAGACCAACTTCTTTTCTTTTGCTCTTTATTCTATCTGACATTGCCATGTTTTTGTTCTCCTTTCGATGTGTCTTAATTTTACTACATTAAATATGAAATTGCAAGCTTTTTGCGCAAAAGTGTCTTAAAAATATAAAAAAGTTATTGACAATAAAGACGCCTAGTGATATTCTGTAAGTGTCTTAAAAAGATACAAATAAATTAAAGGAGGTTTCGCAGGATGAATAAGAACATGCTAGAGTCGGTCATGAAACTAAATGGCGACACGGGAACTTCTCTTGCTTCTTATTTAGGGATTGCACGAAGTACATTTTCCGCAAAAATCAATGAAACAAACGGTGCGGAATTTACTCAAGGGGAAATTTCTAAAATTAAGCAGAAGTATTCTCTGTGCGGGGAAGATATTGAAAAAATTTTTTTTGATTAAAAAGTGTCTAAAAAAGACACTGATAGAAATTGGAAGGGAGATCAAATGAACAATTTAATAGTATTCGAACAAAACGGTAAGCTACTCACCGACAGTAGAGAAGTAGCAATGACACAAGAAGAGCGCAACGAATACTTATTAAAACACGAAAATTTTATTCGCTGCGCTCGGTGCAAAAATTTAATACACAGCTCAAACAAATATTTTCAATATTGTGGTCTTCCTAATGAAAAAGAAACATTCGACATGGAGTTTCATAACTTGGAATTAATGATTCTTAATGCAGAGAAAGAAGCAAAAAAATCCGAAAGATTTGCGAATTTTTCCCTCGGATTTTCCATTTTCGTATTGTTATTCAAGATATTTGTAGAATTAGTGATTAAAAAGTGATTTGAAAAAGCTGATAATTTCTGAATGATTTGTAGCGAATTCAAAGAAAAGTGCTATGGACGAAAGAATGATAGCGATCCATCCTTTAATATCCGCTTCTTTGGATTTCTTTAAAGCGATACTTGCTTGAACCTTAGAAGCTTTAGCAATCTCTTTTAATGGGGCAATTTGTTTTTCGAGAATTTTTCGTTGTTTTTCGCTATTATGCGCATTCTTATGCAATAGATCATAAGGGCTTTCACCGTCATCCCATTCCGTCAGATGAATATCCGGGATGTCTCGGTGTAGATTAGGAACAGTAATATCTGGGGAATTTATATCATCTAAATTCATCAAATCTCTCCTTTCTTAATTATTCCGATTGGTACTCGGTAATTACAGTATAGGAGATACACAGATAAATGGCAATAAAGATACATAAGAACGCGAAACAAGGACAAACAGCGGAGCATATCTTTAAGAGAGGTGATGAGAAATGAAGCCGGATATGGAAAAAATCATAGCGGTATTGATCTCCTTAATAGAGGAGCAGGAACATGTAGAAATTGACTACACACTTGAAAAGATTACAGAAGAGAAAACCGCTTAGGCGGTAGAAAGGAGGTGGACAAGCATGAGTATTTTAGGATTTTTTAAAAAACATGAAAAAATTGAAACATATGAGAAGAGAACAGCTCCGATGGCAAAAATTATTCCATTTCCGGAGCGAGAGAAGAAAGGGTTAGAAGAATTAAAATTTATTGATATTAACCACCCAATAAAAAAGAGCGCACGGTCGGCAAACCGGTAAGCGCCCTTATCAAATAATCCAATTAAATAGTAAGCGAAAATAGGAGGAAAATCAAGATGAAAAAATACCATTTTAATGATGATATACCGGCAGAGGAGGCGGTGGCACTGATCCGGGCGGTGGAGCGCTACGCGAACGCAGTAGAGAGTCTGGATTACAAAATAGTATTTGCGATTTTAGGGATTACAGAAATGAAGGAGGGTAATGATGGATCAAGATAAATTGGTAATCACAAGAAAAAGAAGAGTGGCTGCAGATGGTATGCCGACTGCGAAAATACACCAGAGAACCTATGATAAGGTGGCTGAGATCGCGGCAGAAGCGAGAAAACCAATGGTAGACATTTATGATCTGCTGATTGAATTCGCTGCAGAAAGGATTGAGTGGGTAGATGAATAAGTATTACCACACATGCCCGGATTGTGGAGCAAACCTTGATCCGGAAGAAAAATGTGATAGTAATAAAAAAGAAAATAAAATGGAGGAGAAGAAAGATGACAGTAGATGTGAGAATTAGTGGTTTGGACAAGTTAGCGGAGGCCATTGCTGCGCTCGCGGAGGCAATTCAAGTACCACACGCAAGAGGAATGAAAAAAGAACATGATTGTGAGACGACTCAGGGGGTAGTGGAACAGCAGGGTAAAGGTGCTTTGGTACAAGAGTCGGCAGTGAAGAGCAATTTTCTGGAGGCACAGGCTCAGACAAATAGTATAGCGGGGCAGCAGATGGTAACTCCTGTAAATCATCAGATGAGCGTGGATGTATCGGCTCCGAGGTATACATTAAATGATTTAGCGACCGCTGCAATGATGCTTATGGACTCAGGAAGGCAGGCGGAACTGCAGCAGCTTCTAGCAGCTTTTGGGGTAGAGTCCCTGCCCGCGCTTCCAGAAGGACAGTATGGAGCTTTTGCAACAGCATTAAGAGAGAAAGGGGCGCAGATCTAATGGCACACGAAGAAAGAATGCATGCTTTATTAAGTGCATCAGGAGCGCAACGGTGGCTCGCATGTACACCAAGTGCAAGGTTGGAAACAAAGTTTCCGGAATCTACATCTGAAGCAGCGGAGGAAGGAACTTTGGCGCATGAGCTGGCAGAGCTGAAGGTAAAGAACCATTTTTATCCGCAAGAACTGACAAAACGAGGCATGAACAGTAAGATCAAGAAATTAAAGGAATGTAAACTTTGGCAGGAAGAAATGCAGGGGTACACAGATGACTATCTGGATTACATAAAGGCAACTGCACTGGGGCTTCCAGCGGCCCCACATGTGGCAATAGAAAAGCAGGTAAATCTTTCAAAGTATATTCCAGACGGGTTCGGTACTGCGGACTGCATTCTTTTGCAGGGCGACTTGATCCATGTCATTGATCTGAAATATGGAAAGGGTGTGCCGGTTAGCGCAGAGAGAAATCCGCAGATGATGCTGTATGCACTGGGCGCTTATGAAGCATATAAAATTCTTTATCCTATTAAAAGAATTAAAATGACGATTGCGCAACCGAGATTAGATAATTTTTCAGAATGGGAGTGCTCTTTATCAGAGTTATTGGAATTTGGAAAATATGTAAAGGACAGAGCTGTACTCGCCTATGATGGCGAAGGAAATTATGTTCCGGGAGAAAAACAATGTAGATTCTGCCGAGCAAGAGCACAATGCAGGGCGAGAGCAGAGGAGAACACCAAACTAGCATTTCAAGTTGAAAAAAAACCCCCACTTTTGTCTGATTTGGAAGTGGGGAATTATCTGAAGCAGGGTGACGATGTGGCGAGATGGCTGAAGGATCTGCAGGAATATGCTCTGAATTCTTGTCTTGCCGGAAAAGAAATCCCAGGATGGAAAGCAGTTGAGGGAAGATCTGTACGAGACTGGACAGATATGGATCAGGCTCTCGAAAAACTGCAGGAGAGCGGAATTCCGGAAGCTGTGTTATGGGAGCGGAAACCGCTGACATTGGCACAGATTGAGAAGCAGATTGGTAAAAAAGAGTTTGCAGAATATGTAGGAGATATGGTCATAAAACGACCGGGGAAGCCGGCTCTCGTGAAAGAATCTGATAAGAGACCGGCAATCACAAATCAAATCAGCGCAAAAGACGCATTTCAGGAGGAGAAATAAGATGGAAAATTTAACAAACGTAACAACAGGAACAGTAAGACTTTCGTATGTTCATTTATTCAAACCGTACGCACATATGCAGGGACAGGAAGAAAAATTTAGCTGTACGATCCTTGTACCGAAATCAGACACAGAGACTATGGCAAGAATTAATGCTGCGATTGAAGCAGCAAAGCAGAAAGGAATTGCAGAAAAATGGAATGGGCAGTGCCCTCCGATTGTCCCGACACCGGTTTATGATGGAGATGGAGTACGACCGAGCGATGGAATGGCATTTGGTCAAGAATGTAAAGGGCACTGGGTGTTTACGGCAAGTGCCAAGGCAGATTATCCGCCAGAGGTTGTAGATAAGAACCTGAATCCAATCATCAATCAGTCAGAGGTGTATAGCGGTATGTATGCCCGTGTTAACGTAAACTTTTATCCTTATGCGTTCGGTGGAAAGAAAGGGATTGGATGTGGTCTTGGACCAGTACAGAAAATTAATGATGGGGAGGCACTTGGTGGAAGTGCGCCGAGTGCTGCTCAGGTGTTCGGAGGAAGTGTGGGTGCTCAAACAGCGGTGTCTCAGCCCCCGCAGCAGACACAGTCGGCAGTAAATCCAATCACGGGATTGCCAATGTAAGAAAGGGGCTTATGCCCCTTTTAGTGACTAGGAGGAATACAGATGCTTGAAAGACATTTAAGTATAGACATCGAGACAAAAAGCAGTGTGGAGATTGGAAAAGCAGGTCTATACCGCTATGCCCAGTCAGATGACTTTGAAATCATTCTGTTTGCGTACCGGATAGATGACGGCAAGGTTCAGATTGTAGATCTGGCAAATGGAGAAAAGATACCTCCGTTTGTCATAGCTGCATTACAAGATCCCTTTGTTATAAAGCATGCATATAATGCTGCATTTGAGTGGTATTGTCTCAACCAGGGAGGTTATGAAACTCCGCTGGAACAGTGGCAGTGTACAATGATCCATGGTTTATATTGCGGTTATACAGCTGGTCTTGAAGCGACTGGAAAAGCAATTGGGCTTCCGCAGAATAAGCAGAAAATGACGGTTGGAAAATCTTTGATCCGGTATTTCTGCGTTCCATGTAAGCCGACAAAGAGTAATGGGAACCGACAATGGAATCTTCCACACCATGCGCCGGAGAAGTGGAAATTGTTCAAAGAATATTGTGTGCAGGATGTAGTGACAGAATCAGAGATTGAGAAAAGACTTCGGCTGTTTCCGATGCCTGAGCAGGAAGAAAAACTGTGGCAGATGGATATAAGGATGAATGCATTTGGTGTAAAAGTGGATCAAGATTTGATTAGAGGAGTACTTATAATAGACCGAATTAGTACAGATAGATTACGGGAAGAGGCAATAAATTTGACAGGCCTTGAGAATCCAAACAGCCCTGCGCAGGTGATTGGATGGTTGGAGAAGGAAACAGGAGAGAATATTGGGAATCTGACAAAAGATACGGTTACGGAGATGCTTACGAAGGGTTACCCGGAACATGTAAAAAGAATACTGGAAATCAGGCAACAGATGGGCAAGACGTCTATCAAAAAATATGTAGCTATGGATAATGCGAAAGGAGCAGACGGGAGGATTCGCGGACTGACACAGTTTTATGGAGCGAACCGGACTGGAAGATGGGCTGGAAGGCTAGTACAGATGCAGAATCTGCCACGGAATTATATTAAGACGTTGGATTATGCAAGAACTCTTGTGAAAGCTGGAAATTTTGATGGACTTTATATGCTTTACGGAAATGTTCCAGATACATTATCACAGTTGATTCGGACGGCCTTTATCCCGTCTGAGGGCAATAAATTTGTCGTTGCTGATTTCTCGGCCATTGAAGCCAGAGTGATTGCGTGGCTGGCCGGGGAACAGTGGGTAAATGAAGTTTTTGCTACACATGGGAAAATCTATGAGGCTACTGCAGCTCAAATGTTTCATGTTCCGATCGAAAAGATCACAAAAGGAAATCCGGAATACAGCCTCAGGCAGAAAGGAAAAGTGGCAACACTTGCGCTAGGATATCAGGGAGGGACAGCTGCCTTGATTGCAATGGGAGCGCTGAACATGGGATTGTCAGAAAAAGAACTGCCGGATATTGTTGCACGATGGAGGCAGGCGAATCCCAGAATCCGTGACCTATGGTACGCAGTCGAGCAGGCAGCACTTATGGCTATGCAGACTGCACAGCCGCAGGCGATCAAAGGACTTATCTTTTCGATGGAGGGGGATCTGATTTATGGGCAGTCTTTTCTAACTGTACAACTGCCAAGTGGAAGAAAGCTATTTTATCCAAAACCTTTTCTCAAGGAAAATCAGTTTGGGAAAATGGCGATCCATTATTATACGGTTGGACAGCAGACCAGAAAGTGGGAAGTGACTTCTACATATGGAGGGAAAATGACAGAGAATATCGTACAAGCGATCGCAAGAGATTGTCTGGCTGAAACTTTGAAGAGAATTGATGCCCGGGGTTTGCAGGTAGTATTCCATGTGCATGATGAAGTAATCATTGATGCACCGTATAGCATGACTGTGGAAGAAATCTGCGGTCTGATGGCAGAGCCGATACCTTGGGCTAAGGGACTTCTGCTGAGAGGCGCAGGGTTTGAAAGTAGCTATTATATGAAAGATTAAGGAGGGACAACGTGCAGAATAACAGAAAATTATTGATCTGTACCGGCGGGAGCCGGAAAGCAACATACTGGCCGGAAAACTCCATTCTGTGGTCTGAGTTTACGGAGCGTCTAAAGACACCTGTGAGAGGAACGGAAACTTTGGACCAATATCTTGCACTCCCGAAATCGGAGCAGTCAGAACTAAAGGATGTAGGGGGATTTGTGGGTGGCACCTTTCGTGAAAATAGGAGAAAAGCTGCCTATGTGCAAGGGAGAGATCTTATTACACTTGACATGGACAATATTCCGGCCGGGCAGACACGGGATGTGCTAAAGCGGGTGGCGGGACTCGGATGTGCCGTTGCAGTATACAGTACGCGGAAACATGTGGAATATGCGCCCCGGTTAAGAGTGATTATCCCGCTTGACCGTACTGTGTCCGCAGATGAATATGAGCCCATAGCGAGGAAACTGGCTGCGCTTATAGGGATTGAATTTTGTGACCCGACTACTTTTGACGCATCAAGGCTGATGTACTGGCCGAGCTGCTGTGCCGATAGCAGCTATGTGTGCGAAGTATACGATAACGGATTCTGTAATGCAGATAGTCTGCTTGGAATGTACGGAGACTGGAGAGATGTCGCCCAGTGGCCGCAAGTACCCGGCAGTGATGCAATCGAAAGGAGACGTTTGGCCAAGCAGGAGGATCCGACAACCAAAAGAGGGATTATAGGAGCTTTCTGCCGAACTTACAGTATTACGGATGCTTTGGAGAAATTCCTGCCGGGGTTGTATGAGGAGACGGATATTCCGGGACGGTATACATATACCGGAGGGAGTACGACCGGAGGGGCGTTACTTTACGATCACGACCGTTTTTTATACTCCCATCATGCAACAGACCCATGCTCAGGGCTTCTTGTGAATGCGTTTGATTTAGTTCGTCTGCATATGTATGGAGATAGAGATAAGGACGCAAAAGAAGGCACTCCGGTTAATAAGCTCCCATCATTTATTGAAATGAGCAGGCTGGCGGGAAATGATACTGCGGTATCGGAACTGATGATGAAAGAACGGTTCGAGCAGGCACAGAATGCATTTCAAGTAGCAACCGAACATCAGGACATGGATCTTTCGTGGATGGACTGCCTGACGAAGTCGGGGAAGGGTGTTATTGAAAAAACGATTAATAATGCAGTGTTGGTACTGGAAAATGACCCGCAGCTGAGAGGGAAGATTGTGGTAGATGAATTCGCAAGTTGCGGAATGATTTTGGGGAAATTACCATGGAGCAGGGATACAGAAAAACGAAGATGGAAAGACGAAGATGATGCGGGATTCTATAGGTATATGGAGATGTTTTATGGCCTTACGGGAAGAGAAAAGTTAGACAGTGCACTTCTGATTGTCAGCGGCCAAAATAAGATCAACGACGTGAAAGAGTACTTAAAATCACTTCACTGGGATGGGGTTAAGAGAGTGGATACACTTTTATCGGATTATCTTGGCGCGGAGGATAGCATTTATACAAGAGCTGTTATGCGTAAATCTCTGTGCGCAGCAGTAGCAAGAGCCGTTGTGGGTGGAGTTAAGTATGACTATATGCCAATTTTTACGGGACCGCAGGGAATCGGAAAAAGTACGTTCCTTTCGATACTGGGCAAGGACTGGTTTTCGGATTCTCTTACAACCTTTGAGGGAAAAGATGCGGCGGAATTAATCCAGGGAACATGGCTGAATGAAGTTGGGGAGTTGGCAGCGTTGACAAAGCAGGAAACCAATACAGTTAAACAGTTTTTAAGTAAAAACGAAGATATTTACCGGGCGGCTTATGGCAAGAGGACGGAAAAATATCCAAGAAGATGTGTGTTTTTTGGGACAAGTAATGATAGTGAATTTTTAAAAGACGCAACTGGGAACAGAAGATTCTGGCCGGTGGATGTGGGAGTATTTCCGGCAAAGAAATCAGTTTGGAAAGAACTTCCAGAGGAAGTAGATCAGATCTGGGCGGAGGCGTATACCTATTTTAAACTGGGAGAACCTCTGTATTTGTCTAAAGAGGTCGAAAGACTTGCAGAAGAACAACAAGAACATCACCGGGAGCAGTCAGGGCGTGAAGGGATGGTAAAGGATTTTCTTGAAAAAAAAGTGCCGGAGAACTGGGAGCAGATGCCCATACATGCACGAAGGATGTTTTTAAACGGGCAAATGAAAACCGATGATGGAGAGATGATTTTACGTACAAAGATATGTGCCATGGAGGTATGGGTAGAGTGCTTCGGCGGGGATCCACGCTATCTGAAACGGTCAGAAAGTCGTGAGATTAATGGGATTTTATCTAATCTGAAGGGATGGCATAAGAACAGGGCGACAAGAAGATATGGTCCGTATGGAACTCAAAGAGGGTACGAAAAGTTTGATTAGGCGTGAACAAAGGTGTGAACAAAGGCGTGAACAAAGTGGAAAAAGTTTGTTCACATGTTCACGCAGGCTAAAAATCTAACGTGAACATGTGAACATAAAAAATATAGATTGTTCACGGTGTTTGTTCACGAGAAATCGTTGATTTTAAAGGCTTTACGGCTATTCGTGAACAATGTGAACATATTCTATATATAAATATAAAAATAGAGAAATTAGGTAATAATGCGTATCACCTAACGCGCCTATTTAAGCCCTCTATACGCGCGTGTGTGAGAATGTTCACGACAACAGAATGAGACAGAAAGGAAACAGAAACATGAAAGAGAAGGAAATTGAGAAAATTTTAGTAGATGAAGTGCGGAAATTGGGAGGTAGAGCTTATAAGTGGGTAAGCCCAGGGAATAACGGAGTGCCGGATCGCATCGTTATCCTTCCGGATAGAGCTCCATATTTTGTGGAACTGAAAACGGATACTGGAAGGTTGTCTCCCACGCAGAAAATACAGATTGACAGGTTGATTGGTATGGGGCAGCAGGTAAGTGTTGTTAGAGGAGTGAAGGGGGTGGAACAGTTCTTCCGGGCGAATGGTTTCGCGATCGTCGCAGATAAAATTTCCAAACGATACCAAAGGAGAGGAGTCAGTGAAAATGGAATTTAGGCCACATGCATATCAGCAGCATTGCATTGAGCAGATCGTCAAGGTGAAGAAGATAGGATTATTTCTTGATATGGGACTGGGGAAAACAGTTACAACACTGACAGCAATTAAAGAACTCAAGTATAACCGGTTTCAGGTCAGGAAAGTTTTGGTGATCGCGCCTAAGAAAGTAGCAGAGGGAACATGGACGAAGGAAAAGGATAAATGGGAACATACAAAAATTCTACGGGTGTCCCCGGTACTTGGGAGCCAGACAAAACGTATTCGGGCTTTAAATATGCCAGCAGATATTTATATTACGAATCGGGAAAACGTAGTGTGGCTGGTGAATTATTACCGTAACAGTTGGCCATTTGACATGGTGGTAATTGATGAGTCCAGTAGTTTCAAAAGTCATACGTCAAAGCGGTTTAAGGCTCTCGCAGCAATGGGAAACCATATAGATCGAATGGTGGAGTTAACCGGAACACCTTCTCCTAACGGACTCAATGACTTGTGGGCACAGATCTATTTGCTTGATGGAGGGGAGAGACTGGGGAGACGGTACACGCAGTTCCGTGAAAGATATTTTGATCCTGGAGATCGAGGAAATAACGTCGTCTATAATTATAAAGCAAAACCGGGAAGCGAAGAAAGTATACTAAGCCGCATTCAGGATATCTGTATCAGCATGAAGGCACAAGACTATCTGCAGCTGCCTGATGTTATTGAGCATGAGATTCCAGTTGTGCTGGATGAGAAAGCAAAAAGAGCATACACTGAGTTGGAAAGAAAAATGGTTTTAGAACTCCCGGAAGATGAAGAGAACATCAGTGTGACAAGTGCAGCTGCGCTATCGAATAAGTTGTTACAGCTGGCTAATGGTGCTGTTTATGATGAGGATAGAAATATCCATGAGATCCATAATTGTAAGATTGAAGCGTTCATGGAACTGGTCGAGTCATTGCAGGGGAAACCGGCACTTGTTTTTTATAACTATCAGCATGATCGCGAGCGGATCCGCAGGGTACTGTCAAAAACAAATCTTCTCGTGAAGGAACTGAAGACAACGCAGGATGAAGACGATTGGAATGCAGGAAAAATTGACATCCTTTTGACACACCCGGCAAGTAGCGCTTATGGACTGAATCTTCAGCAGGGGGGGAATCATGTTATTTGGTTTGGACTTACCTGGAATTATGAATTGTATACGCAGGCAAATAAAAGGTTACACAGACAAGGGCAGAAGGAAAAAGTGATCATCCATCATCTGATCAGTTCAGGAACAAGAGATGAGGATGTCATGGAATCTCTGAAAAGAAAAGACGAAGTACAGGATTGGGTAATGAAAAGTCTGAAAGCGAGAATTCAGAAGATTAAGGAGATGTATAAGATTGACGGAGAAGGAAAAATTAAAAATATTTAATCGTCAGGGGGCAGATGTATGTTGTATAGGTTGTGGAGTACAGCTTCGAGGAACTGATGATTTTGCAGAGGTGGAGTATATCCGGACAAAACGCGGAACTAATTTGTTTGTACACAAAAAATGCGTGCAGAAAGTTTGGAGAAAATAAGAATTGAGCAGTGAAAGGAAAAGAAAAAATGATAGAAGCAATATTTGTAGTAATGCATCTTATGGGAGTAGGTATGATTCTTTTAGTGACATTGTTCTTTGGCATCCTTGCCTGGTCTGCCGGGGATGAAAGGAAGTGAAAAGATGGGCCACAGAAGAAATCGAAAACAGATGAAGCTGGATCAGGAACAGCACTATGACGAGATGGAAAGTCATAAGGCTTCTGACAATGCCGTGGAAGCATTTAAGCGTCCGGCATACCAAGAATATAGCGTTAAGCAGTGTTTGAGAAAATGGGGAGTTGATTTGAGTGGGAATATTGATGGACAAGCAAAGACTGAAAAAGCATAAGACTAATAAGGAGCGACTAAAACGGCTGGAAGAGAAGATACAAGATCTATGCAGCACAGAAGCAGAGGAAGTGATGGGGAAGGTTCGAGGATCAAGCAAAAACTTCCCATACACCGAAATCAGGACGTCAGTATTAATGCCTGATCCTTATGAGCAGGAGAAGATTGATAAGCAGATTAGAAAGGCAGAAGCGGAAAGGATGCTGCTAAAAGCGGATATTGATGAGGTGGATGAGTACATAGAGGCGATAGGGGATCCAGAGATTAAGGAGATATTTGAGCTGGCATTTGTGGAAGGTAAGAAGCAGCAAGAGGTTGCAGACATAGTTGGATATAGCAGAGGAAGAATTTCACAAATAATTAGTGAATATCTGAAAGATTAACACAATTAACATTTTACATATGTTATAATTATTCTAGAATGATTGTATATTATTTTAATCACATATTATAAGAATTTCGTATAGGATGCACCGCAGGACTTCTATTATTTCTCGTTCGGCGGTGTTTTGGTGTTATACTTGATATGCTCATAGTCTTTTGCAAAATTTAATAGCAAGTATTTAGGCGGATGTGTTGACAAAAAAGGCAAAAAAGAATATAATGCAACTATAGAACAGTTGCAAAAGAGGTGAGAGCCTGAAAGGATGAGCAAACTAGATAAAGCAAAAGAAAGAATATTATCTAAACCTAAAGATTATACTTATACTGAAGCTAGATATTTGTTAAGTAAATTGGGGTTTGATGAGTTTAGTAAAGGGAAAACATCTGGATCAAGAGTGCGATTTTACAGAAAAAGTGATAATAGAGTGGTATTATTGCATAAACCACATCCACAAGATGAAATGGATGCAGGAGCAGTAAAAGATTTGGTTGAATTCCTGAAAGAATTAGGTGAGTTGTGATGAAGAATAACATATTTGAGTATAAAGGTTATCATACAAAAATTGAGTTTGATGCAGAGACATTTACTTTACGTGGGAAAATAGAGGGTATAAATGATCTGGTAAATTTTGAGAGCAAAGACATGAAAGGAATTGAGAAAGAATTCCACGATGCAGTAAATGACTATTTGGATTTCTGCAAAGAGGTAGGAAAGGATCCGGATAAGGAATACAAGGGAACATTTAATGTCCGTATAAATCCGGAATTGCATAAAAAGTTGGCGATAAGGGCTTATAAAAATGGTGAGTCTTTAAATGCGACTGTGGAAAAAGCTGTTCAAGAATATCTTACAGAATATTCAGAAACAAACAGCGAACTGCAAAATACAATTAAAATATTGTCGAATATGCTGGAAACTAAAACATCTTATAACGGAAAAACTATACCAATGGATGCAGAATCCAAAATCATTCCGTTTAAGCCGGCTTACGTAAATATGTCTTATCAACAAGAAGAGAGGGCGAAATAAATGATTCAGAATTTATCACAATACTTTTTGCCAGAACACGAGTTCTATCTGCAAAATGTATCTTACAACAGAATTGAAAATAATATAGAAAAAGAAGAGCATTCTTTGAATTGTTTTGATAGCATCAAAGCAGATGTTGATGGGGTTGATGCAATTAGAGTAACAGTTACGAGGAGTTTAAAATTTGAGCCAGATGAGTTGTTTGAATTATCGATATCATTTGGTGCTATTTTAACATTTGATCCTCAGAAAAAGAATGAATATAATTGGCATGAAATTAATATGGCTGAAGAATTTAGAAATAATGGAGAATTTGTAACAAGAAACTTAATGAGTAGAATATCGCTTTTGATTGCTCAAATAACATCATCATTTGGACAGACACCACTTGTATTACCTCCAAATGTAGCAAAAGAAGCATAGATTAGCACAAAACGCCTTACCATGTGGGATAGGCGTTTTTTCGTGCCATGAATGGATAGGTAGGTTCGATTCCTACACATGGCTTAGTAGCATATCACGGTAAATATTAAAAATCCGGAATGCCGTGGAAGTGCTACGGTGTGATATCACAAAAGGCAGATATCCGCAGATCTGCCAAGTAAACAAGTAGACATGATCTATATTTAGTGTTTCAGTCCTCGAGTGCGGATAGGGGAGAGGGTGTCAATAAAAGGCATCCTACGGGCGTATAGCTCAGTTGGTAGAGCGATGGTCTCCAAAACCATATGTCATCGGTTCAATTCCGATTGCGCCTGTTGTGGACTACTGCGACCTCCTTTCATTTGGTTTTACGTTTTGGTTTTTTGATTATTATGCAGTAGTCCTAAATATTGTATTGCAAATGAGAATGTATTGCGGTAGCATATATGATATAAGATATAGGGGAGGTATAATTTGATGGAATGGTTGACGGAAGAAGAACAGTACAAAGATAGTTTAACCAGTAGAGAGATCGAAAGAATTAAAGATGAAGAACTTAGAAATATTAGGCGAAAATACCATGAACGTATGCTAAGAAATTTCCATGATGAAAAGAATATTAGTGATAAAGAACTCATGAAAATATGGAGAGAAGATCAAGAAGAAGAGAAAAAAGAAATTGAAGAATATAGAAAGAGAAAAGGCATCTGATTAGGTGCCTCTTTTTGTGCTAAAAATTTGGAAGGTGGTGAGTCCTATGACAGAGAAACAGAAAATATTTGCAGATGAATACTTGATTGATTTAAATGCCACACGGGCTTACCGCACGGCATATCCGTCTGTAAAGAAAGAACAAACGGCAGCACAAGCAGGAAGTAGGATGTTGAGAAATGTCAAGGTTGCAGAATATATTGCCGAAAGAATGGAAGAACGGCAGAAACGAACGGAGATCACACAGGATCGAGTTTTAAATGAACTGGCAGCGATTGCTTTCTCCAATGCTGCTGATTACGCAAAAGTAGTAGAAAAACAAGCAACAGCAGAAGTAGATGGAAATATTATTCCGCTCGTAGGAGAAGACGGAGAACCGATTCTGTATCGGACCGTAGAATTGGAACTTACAGATAACCTTACTGAGGAACAGCAGCGAGCCCTCGGAACGATTAAAAAGGGGCGCGATGGATTGGAACAGAAGCCCTGCGACAAGGTAAAGGCGCTCGAGCTTCTCGGCAGACATCTAGGCATGTGGAATGACAAGCTAGATGTGGCGGGAGATATGGATATGAAGATTGTAGTAGACTATGGTGATGAAGATGAAGGAAGTTAATGTTGGATTTAACAGAAATTTCAAAGAGTTCAATGAGTGCAAGAAGCGATACCGGTTAGCGAAAGGTTCTGCCGGTTCCGGAAAGTCGGTAAACATTGCACAGAATTTTATTATCAAGCTTGGCGATCCAAAGTACAAAGGTGCAAATCTATTGTGTGTCCGGAAAGTAGACACAACAAACAAAGATAGCACCTATGCGGAGCTAAAGAGTGCAATCTACAAAATATATGGAGATAAAGCAGGATTGTTTTGGCAGATTAAAAGCAATCCAATGGAGCTGATCTCCAAAATAACTGGAAATAAAGTGATTTTCCGAGGAATGAAAGATGATGGGCAGCGAGAAAAAGTAAAGTCTATCACATTTGATGTCGGAAAATTAACATGGATATGGATTGAAGAAGCAACAGAGCTTTACGAAGCGGATGTCGATATTCTCGATGACCGACTCAGAGGCGATTTGTCATTCAATCCATTTTTATATTATCAGATCACATTCAGCTTCAATCCAGTGTCGGCAACGCACTGGCTGAAAGCAAAGTATTTTGATATTAAGAGCGATGATATTTACACACACCAGTCAACATACTTACAAAACCGCTTTATTGATGAGGCATATCACCGGCGCATGATGATGCGTAAAGAGCGAGATCCGGATGGATACCGAATTTATGGACTCGGAGAATGGGGAGAGACTGGGGGGCTTATCCTTACAAATTATGTAATCGAAGATTTTGACATATCCCCTGATCGATTTGATTATATGGTAAATTCTCAGGACTTTGGATTTAATCATGCGAATTGCATCGGAGAGGTAGGATTTAAAGACGGAGAGATCTATTTGTGCCGAGAGTTGTATGTATTTGAAAAAGATACATCCGAGATCATACAGCTGGCTGATGGAAAATTTCAGAAGCGAATTACTATGTATTGCGATTCTGCTGAGCCGGACAGAATTAGGATGTGGCAGAAAGCGGGATACAGAGCATGTCCGGTCAAGAAAGAGCCGAATAGTGTAAAAGCGCAGATTGATTACTTAAAGCAGCATACAATCCATATTCATCCGTCATGCGTAAATACGATTAAGGAGATCCAGCAATGGAAATGGCGGAAAGATGAGAAGACGAACACTTTCACAGATGAGCCAGTGAATTTCTTTGATGATGCGATGGCAATGCTGCGGTATTCGATCGAGCAGGAGAGAAAAGGAAAAGTGAAGTTAAAGACCTTTAGAGGAGGAATATAAAATGAATGGGAAAAGACCATACAAATTGCCGGAACCTCTTTTATGTTCCGCTGACAAAGAAATCAATATGGTATTAGTGGATGAATACATTCGAAAACATGAAGAACGAATGACGAGATATAGCTATCTTGAGAATTTGTATAAGGGATTTCACGATGTCTTTCGTTTACCGGAAAAAGAAAAATGGAAGCCGGATAACCGACTGGCAGTGAATTTCCCGCGTTATATCACTGAGACTTTTTTAGGATATGCTTATGGGATTCCGATTAAGAAATCACATCCGGATGCAAATATCAAGGACGCGATTCTTGAATTTGACCGGGATAATGACATAACGGACCAGGAATATGAGCTTGCGAAGAAGTGCTGCATCTACGGACATGCTTTTGAGTATTTTTACCAGGATGAAGAAGCAAAGACAAAAACAGTGATCTGCAATCCAAAAGAACTGTTTGTGGTCTATGATGATACTGTAAAGAATCGTGCATTATTTGCTGTCAGATACGGCAAAATGGACGATAATGTTACAAGGTATGGCGAGATACTTACAAGGACAGAAATCATCCCATTTGAGGGAGAGAAGATGCAGGAGAGTGTGCCGAATCCCTATGGTCGTATTAATTGCGTGGAATACTTGCTAAACGATGAAAGAATCGGTCTGTATGAAGAAGTTGCCGGCATGGTAGAAGTGTACAACAGAGTGATTGGAGAAAAAGCGAATGACGTGGACTCTTTTGCTGAAGCATATCTTGCGGTGCTCGGCGCTGAACTGGATGAAGAGGGAGTTTATAAAATTCGGGACAATCGGATTATAAACTTATATGGCACGGATAACGCGAAAGATATTATCGTGCAGTTTCTTGGCAAGCCTACGGCGGATGGAACACAGGAAAATCTTTTGAATCGGCTTGAGAATTTAATCTATCAAACAAGTATGGTAGCGAATATCTCAGATGAATCGTTTGGAAATGCCTCCGGAACCTCTCTTGCGTATAAATTGCAGTCTATGAGCAATCTTGCGTTGACATTCGACCGTAAAGTTGAAAAATCCATGAGAAAGCGATACAAGCTATTCTGCTCCCTTGCAACGAATGTTCCGGATCGTGATGCATGGAAAGATATTGACTTTACAATGAGCCGAAATATCCCGAAGAATCTCCTCGAGGAAGCGCAGACAGCGCAAGCACTTGAAAGCATTGTATCCAAGGAAACGCAGCTGCAAGTACTGTCTATTGTCAAGGATGCTACCGAAGAAATAGAGAAAATGGAGAAGGAGGACGAAAAGAAGCAAGAAACAATCGTGGATAAGCGGATGTTCGGAGGTGTGGCAGATGGACAGCAGGACGTACTGGAAGAATAGAGAAGATGAACAGCGGAAGAAGAATATTAGGGACGAAGCTGAATATGCGAAAGAGATCGAGAGAATCTATCTGAATATGATGGACGAAATCCAGAAAGAGATTAATGGATTTTATACACGTTATGCAAAAGCAGAAGGAATTACAATCGCAGAGGCAAAAAAGCGGGTATCTAAAATGGATATTGATGCATACAGTCGGAAAGCAGCGCAGTATGTAAAGGACAAGAATTTCTCGAAAGAAGCCAATGAGGAAATGAGACTTTACAATTCAGCTATGAAGATTAACCGATTGGAAATGCTAAAAGCTAATATCGGAATGCATCTTGTCGGTGGGTTCGACGAGCTTCAAAAGTATTTTGAGCAGATCCTGACAGACAAAACACTCGAAGAATTTGAACGACAGGCAGGAATCCTCGGAAAAACTATTCAGAACAATGCGAAGATGGCACATTCAATTGTGAATGCCTCTTTCCACAATGCAAAGTATTCGGACCGTATTTGGATGTATCAGGACATGCTAAAAGCTGAATTATCCAAACTGTTGCAGACCGGTTTGATACAAGGTAAAAATCCAAGGGTATTGGCAAGGCATCTTACCAAGCTGTTTGGAGTAAGCCGAGAAAATGCGGAGAGATTGATGGCAACAGAACTGTCAAGGGTGCAGGCAGAAGCGCAGAAGCAGTCCTATATCCGCAATGGATTTGATGAGTACGAGTTTATCGCAGAGCCTACTGCTTGTCCGATTTGTCGAGCTTTGGATGGAAAACATTTTAAGGTATCGAAGATGATGCCAGGAGCAAATGCACATCCAATGCATCCGCGCTGTCGGTGCAGTACAGCTGCATATATGGACGATAAAGAGTATCGAGAGTGGCTAGATGGGTATTCTAAGCATGGGATGAATTTTGAAACTTGGAAATCTGCAAAGGGAATCCGTAAAAGGTATAAGGATAATGAGAAAAACTTTACAACATTTGACGGAAGATCTCCTCAAATGGGCAAAGATATAATCAAGCCGAAAAATATTATGAAAGAGATGAGAAAGTCTCAAATAGGTACGGATATGTTGCAATATATACTGGACAATGATGTTCCAGTAAATATATGGTATGGCGTAGATGTAGAACCAGAACTGGCAGGAATGGTAGAAGATGGTGAAATTAATATATATGCAGATAATACTAAAAACATAAAGGAGACAGCTACTACAGTTATACACGAAGCTACTCATGTGAAGATTAATAAGCCGAATAGCAAAAATCAGGAATTAGAGTGCTATATGAATGAGTATAGACATCGTGGAATTGAATTGACAGATGAAGTGATAGACCGTATAATGAAGCATATAGATGATAAATACAAATACTTGGAATGGGAGTGATTGGTTATGGAGAATACTTTAATTATTCCGCCTCATGAAAGATTGAAACTGTTGAGAGAAGGGAAAAAAGTATTGTGCAAAAAGTGCAAAAAAGGAGTCCTGATTCCTTCTGGAGACTGTAAAACTACGAATACATTTTTCTGCGAATCTTGCGGGAATCAATTAATTATCAATTAGATACCATCAGTTGAATTGGCTGGTGGTATTTTTATACCTATTTGGGAGGTTAATCTATTTGATTGTAGTAAAAGTAAACGAAGAAAAAATAACATTGGATGGTCATGCAGGTTATGCGGAGCCGGGAAAAGATATTGTGTGTGCAGCTGTGACAGCACTTATACAGACGATGGTGTATAGCATTGAGGCGCTTACCGATGACAGACCGGAATACACGGTATCTCCGGGGAGGTTTGAATTAGAAATAAAGAATTTATCAGAGAAATCAAAAACTTTGGTAGATTCTTTTTTTATTGGCATTTGTAAGATAGCAGAAGAGTTTCCGGAGCATGTGAAAGTGAGGTGAAAATATGAGCAAAGCAGAGAGTTTTATCAGAGCAGCAACTACAAGCGAGCAGGCTCTCGTTCTTGAATTTGCGCATGAGGGAAGAGCATATCTTGTGAAGAATTTTACGGATGGTGATGTATATGTTGGTCTCAAGGATGGTGCGACAAAAGAGGAGAGCATGTTAATTCCCGCTAATACAGCGCAGTGTGTGATTCTAAGAGATAAATTGTATTTTGATAAGGATGGAAAGATTGTCCAAATCATCCCCACAGCAACCAGCGAAAAAGGAGTGGAAGTACAATGCTTAAAATGGTAGACGGAACTGGAATCATCGGTGTTGATATGGTATGCCCTTTAGGTGTCACTGTATCCCCTCCACAGCCACCGAATTATGACAAGGTAGAAGTGGAAGGGGTAGGGAGTTTAATGCTTCCGAATAGCTTAAAAGCGCCGCTTGAGAGGTTGGAATTGATTGGAAATAGTGTGCAGGGTGAGAATCCAGCGCCGGATAATCCGCAGGAGATTAAATCAGCAGGACGGAAAAGTAAGAATTTATTCGATGCAAAAAAAGCAAAGTCTGGGTGGATAACATCTGATGGTAAACAGATACTTGCAACATTGGGAAGCATAGACAATGTGATATCTGATTATATCCAAGTGTATCCGGGAATGAACTACACTTCATCAGCCAGTGTATATCAAAATTTTTATGATTCAGAAAAGAATTTTTTAAATCATAATCCGAATGCTAGCACTTCGATAGTTGTCCCAGATAATGCAAAATACATGATTGTTGTTGTTGGGGTAAATAGGGCTTTAGCTATTCAAACGGCAAATACTTTAATGATTAATATCGGATCAAGTGCATTACCTTATGAACAGTACACGGACAAATACTTGCTTGATGTGAAAGTAACGGGAAAGAATTTGTTTCCATACAGTAACGATTTTAGTAATTGGTCGAAATTTACCAATGATTCATATTTTGGAAGTGTGACAAGCGATGAAAGCGGCATAAAAGCAGAAGCATTGAAACCGTATGCAAAAATAGTAAGTCCTGCATTTAAACTCAAACCCAATACGAAGTACACTATATCCGCAATGATAGACACAAAAGATAAATCATTGAACATAGGTGTTAGAATATTTAAAAATTTAAATGTAAGCGACTACTTGAAACAAATTGTAATTGCGAGAAGAAAAAGTACAAATACTCCACAAAAAGTAAGTGCGACATTTACTACAGATGATTTAAAAGATGTAAACGAAGTGTATTTACAGCTTGATTGTTCGTGGAGTGATACGGTATTGCCGACAATTGTGACTTTTTATGACATACAATTAGAGCTTGGAAATAACGCAACCAATTACGAACCTTACACTGAACAAACCCTCACACTCACATCAGACCGTCCAATTACCAAATGGGACAGACTGGTAGAGCAGGGTGGACAGTATGGATGGCTGTATCAGAGTGAAGTAAAAGAATATCGAGGCGAAAATTCAGTATCGCTTTATGATTCAGGATTCTACTTTTTGTTACCATAAAAACTTACTAAATTTCTGATTATCTTTTCATAAGTTGGTAAATGCCGATATAT